>RWZD01000042.1_pt1 | contig 39738 bp, 61 predicted proteins | sample 2187771 | NCBI WGS metagenome assembly RWZD01 (sample SAMN10531866, study PRJNA481165) | viral metagenome | isolation source: viral particles purified by filtration and ultracentrifugation from about... | place: USA: Tennessee
TAAAATTAAAGAGTAAAAATTGATAATAAAAAATAAGGCATCCTTCTTGGGTGTCTTTTTATTTTGGAAAAAGTGAGGTGGTGCAAGTGCTGTGAAGAATTGGGAAAAAGCGTATCAAGATTATCTAGCTGGAATGAAATACAAAGATATAGCAGCAAAATATGGAGTATCCATCAATACCGTAAAGAGTTGGAAATCTCGCAAATGGGGCGCATCTTCTACAAAAAAAGTTGCAAACAAAAAATTGCAACCGGTTATAGAAAATGGAAATCTGACAGAGCAGCAAAAAATGTTCTGTCTTTTTTATTTACAACACTTTAATGCCACGAAAGCCTACCAGCAAGCTTATCAATGCGATTATAAGACAGCTAATGCTAATGGAAGTCGGCTGCTAGCAAATGCTAGTATAAATGAGGAACTTCATTTGCTGAAAATAGAGTTGCAACAAGATGTATTCGTTGAAGTCAAAGACATTATGAGGGAATATGTCAAACAGGCCTTCGCCGATATTACGGATTACGTGGAATTTGGTACTAAAGGGAAATCTGGAACTTACGTTAAGTTTAAAAATTCCGACGAGGTAGATGGCTCCCTTATTCAAGAAATTAAAAAAGGCAAAGAAGGTGTGTCTGTTAAGCTGTATGATAAACAGAAAGCTATGAGTGAACTGATGCGGTACTTCAATGCAGACGATCTACGAAAAGAGCAAATTGAGAAACTACGTCAAGAAAACGCACAAAATAACAAATCACAGGAATCAGAAGTGGCTGCTGCATTAGATCGTGTAAACACCTGGCTGCAAGAGGATGATGAAAATGGGGCTGACTAAAGAAGAGAAGCTTCTCAAAATATACACACCTAAGCAACTGGAAATAAAAAGCCGTGTCCTTAAATCTGATTGGCGCATCATGGTTAATCACGGGGCTGTTCGTGCTGGGAAGACGCATATCAATAACGAAGTTTTTCTTGATGAGGTTAGGCGTGCTAAGGTGAATGCTTTGAAAGACGGCATCACAAAACCTAAATATATTCTAGCTGGTGTATCTTCTAAAACCATTTACAATAACGTTCTTTCTGACTTGGAGAATGATTATGGGTTTGAATTCAAGTTTGATAAGCGAAATCAATTTGAGCTATTCGGTGTAACAATTGTCATGGCTTACACGGGATCTATTGCAGGACTTGGCTATGTACGAGGATTTACCTCATATGGGGCATACGTCAATGAGGGCTCTCTTGCTAACGAGAGGGTATTTAAAGAGATTATTAACCGTTGTTCTGGTGAGGGTGCTAGAATCATAGTTGATACTAACCCGGACCATCCGAATCATTATTTAAAAAAGAATTATATCGATAAAGCAGACAATGACGGTGATAACATTCTATCTTATCATTTTACGTTATATGATAATCCTTTCTTGAGTAAACGTTACATCGATGGGCTTGTACAAAACACTCCCAGCGGCGTTTTTACAGACAGGGATATTAAAGGGTTATGGGTAGCTGGAAAAGGTCAGATATATACTGATTTTGACGAGGAAGTACATTATGTATCTTGGGACGACGTACCCCATAAAGAGTTAACTACATTTTATTGCGGTGTGGACTGGGGATATGGAAAAGGCCATGCAGGTGTAATAGTTGTCATTGGTGAGACAGAAGACGGGAGAGCATATTTGCTTAATGAGTATGCTGCAGAAGGAAAGCGTATTGATGGATGGGTAAAAGTCGCAAAAGGAATACAACTCCAATATGGTAAAGACACACCATTTTACTGTGATAGTGCAAGGCCAGAGCATATAGACGAATTTGAAGACAATGGAATAGTAGCCCATAATGCCGATAAAGCTGTGCTAATGGGAATACAGACGGTGGCTCGTAGATATAAAGAGCGATCGTTTTTTGTTGTGCAAGAAAATACAGTCAATTTTGATGATGAAATCAGCATCTATGCTTGGAATGAGAAAACAGGTGAGCCATTGAAAGAGAATGATAACACAATGGATGCAAAGCGATACGCGCTGCATACGCATGAGAATATTGACGATTGGGAGTTTTAGGAGGTGATGAATATTGTTAGAGATACTACAAGGCAAGTCAGAGGCAATCGAGGAAGCTATTCAGGCTGATCAGATTGAGAAACAGAAGAAGATGCAAAAGGCTATTAATTATTATGAATATCAGCATGACATAGAAGACAACCGGATTTTCTATTTTGATGAACATGGCGTATTACAAGAAGATCAATATGCAACAAACACAAAAATCAGTCATCCCTTTTTTACGGAACTGGTTGATCAGTCTGTTTCTTATCTGCTTTCCAACCCGGTTGAAGTAACCACAGAGGATCCGAAATTTAAAGAGTACCTGGAGGAATATTGGGGAGAAGATATGCAGCTGTTCCTGCAGGAAATGGTGGAAGGCAGCTCTATTAAGTCATATGAATACGCATTTGTCCGGACTACTAACGAGGACAAGATAACTTTCCAGGTTTCCAATTCGAAGCAGACTTTTGATGTGGTAGATCATACAGGTGACAGAGTGGCTACGGTCCGTTATTATGAGTTGCCGATGTTAGTCGATGATAGGCGGGAAATGATTGAGCACTGTGAAGTATGGACTGATTATGATGTTCGCTTCTACCGCAAAAATGAAAAACAGAAATGGATCCTTAATCCGGATGAATCACCTAATCCAAGAAGCCATGTTGTCGCTACACAGGTTGAAGATGATGACAAGGAACCAACGGTATTTGGTCGATCTTATGGACAAATACCATTTTATAAATTAAAAAATAATAAACAGATGCTATCCGATTTAAAGCCTGTCAAGTCTCTGATTGATGATTACGACATCATGGCCTGTTATTTATCTAATAATTTGCAGGACTTCACCGAAGCGCTCTATGTAGTAAAAGGTTATAAGGGAAATAACCTGCAGGAGCTAGAAAAAGCTATTAAGGGTCGTAAATTAGTCAAAACCGGTGACGGCGGGGACATTGATATCAAGACAGTGGAAATTCCTGTGGAAGGTAGAAAGACAAAGCTGTCCATTGATAAAGAAGCTATCTATAAGTTTGGTATGGGATTCGATGCTACCCAACTATCTGATAACACAGGTAATATCACCAACGTACAGATCATGGCGGGCTATTCCCTTTTGGACATGAAGACTAATAAGAAAGAGAAGTACCTGCGCATGATGATTCGCTGGATGAATGACATGATCGTATCGGATATAAATAGGCGCCACGGCACAAATTATAATGCTGATGATATAGAAGTAACAATCACTCGTGAAACAACTGTCAACCAACAGGAATTAGCTGAAATAGCACGAACAGAGGCAGAGACAAAGACTGTATTAATTAATGGCATTCTTTCCGTTTCTTCCATTTTGGATGATGAAACTGTTCTAAGAGAGATCTGCGAAATCTATGAATTGGATTTTGATGAGGTGCAGGAACGTATTGTATTACAAGACTATCAGATTCCAGGTATCAGAGAGGGAACGGATCCTGACGAGATAGAAGGTGCTGCCGATGGTGGACAACCGACTGAATAAGTGGAGAAGAGAAGTAGAGGAACTTGCGGAAGTTGCTATTAGAGATACGGACACAGCTTTGCAGCGTGAATACAGAGAAATGTTAAGAAAGATTAAAAAGGATGCCAATGACGCCATTCAGCATCCTGAGAATCTCAGTCGAACTGATGTCATGAGACAAGACAGACGGTTAGCCATTGCCAGGCAGATTCAAGACGATTTGAGAGACTCCCATCCTGGCATCCGTGAAACAATAAAAGAAGGTGTGGAACGTAATGCGGAGCTTGGTTATTACGGCAATTGGTACGACATGGAACAGACTAACGGATTAGAAATTAATCTGCAGATGCTGGATAAAAAGAAGCTGGAGCAGATTGTTTCCCAACCCGTAAATGGGAAGTTGTTTTCCAAACGTCTTTACGATAACCGGGAGAAGTTGGCCAGACAGGTAAACCGTGCATTGATTGATGGCATTGAACAGGGATTAGGCTATCGTGCTATTGCTGATCAGATAGAGCAGTATGTGGATGGTAACTATAAGAGAGCCTTAGTGATTGCCCGTACAGAATCGATGCGGGCCAACTCAGAAGCCAGGCAAGAATCGAACAATGAAGCGCAGAAAGCAGGCGTTCTGTTTGAGAAGCAATGGCTTGCTACCCTCGATGAAGTTACCAGAGATTCCCACCGGGACCTGGACGGTCAAAGAGTAGCTCCGGAAGATGAGTTTGAATCAAAGCAGGGCAATAAGGCATTAGAGCCCAGGATGTTTGGAGTGGCCGAAGAAGATATTCAGTGTCGATGCACAACGATTAATATTGTTGGTGGAATCGAGCCTGGAACCAGAAAGGCCAGGTACAGTGATGAAAGTAACTCTATCAGCTTCACTAATTATAAAGACTGGCTGAAAAATAGGGGGTGATTTCTTGCGATACCGAAAAAAGCATGATGTCAGTGAAGCACAAGAATTTCTAAATGACGTTGAGGAAATAGTTGATACCGGCATTAAAAATGCAGTGTTCATGGCGGTTAAGGAAAACGGGGATATTGTAATGATGCCTTTGGTAGAAGGGAACTCCATTCAGACAATCGGGTTGATTGAATCTGCCAAAAAGGTCTTTATGGATGATGTCCTAGAGATTGAGGAGGATTGAATAATGGCAAGTGGGATACGGTGTTTTTAATGCCTGATACCCAAGAGATAAATGTTTCCAAATTAGACGTAATTCGACATGATAATAGAGTTTATCTAATGCACCTGGCAGGCAAGCGCTGGGTGTTTTCATTATGTATTAAATTAGTGGGCTGACACTATAAATCAGCAAATCCAAGAGCGGAACCGACCGCTATAAAAAGGTATAGGAGGATATTAACATGCAATGGATTAAAGATATTTTGACTAAACACACTGATGAAAATGGGGTGCTGGATGCAGCTGCTGCAGAAAAAGAAATAAATGCAGAGGCTAACAAGCACATCATTCCGAAGGAGCAATATAACAACAAGGCGGAAGAATTGAAAGAAACAAAGGACACTCTTGAACAGCTTCAGAAAGACCATAAAGACATTGAACAGCTGCAAACTACCATCCAGGACTATGAGTCACGGATGGAAACGCTGGAAAAGGAAAAGCAGGAACAAATCAAGCAACACAAGCTGGAATCCGCTTTGAAAGATGCAGGCGGCAAGGATGTTGATTATTTGAAATTTAAGCTAGGTGATGTGGAACTGAATAAAGACGGATCCATTAAAGACCTGGACAATAAAGTGAAGTCGCTGCAGGAAAATCATCCTTCTTTCTTTCCATCTAAGGATGAAGGGGGTAATAAGGATAAAAACGGCTTTTCTGTCCTGGATAATAAATTGAACAATGGCGGCGATGTGCCTTTAACTAAGGCAGAAATCTATAAGCAATATCCGAACGACAAGGCAAAACGAATTGAATTACTATCGAAAATGGAGGAATAAACTATGCCAGTAAACTTTGATTTAACACCATATACAAATGATTTCGTCAATCAATTTGACATTCGTACAGAAGGATTTATCAGCTTTTTCAACTTGATGCCATTAGCACAAGGCGTTTTGATTAAAGGTACTCGTGCAAGTGTTAGCTTAGCTGATGACATGTCGCATGAAGCAGGTACGAACGTATCTAGCTCCAGTGTTACGCTGGAAGAGGTGGACATCGCAGAGCTTGGTTTTGAAGCTACAGAGGTAAATGTATCTTACCAAGATATCCAAAAATGGGGTCGAGATGTCGCCATTGATCGAAAGGACAACGAATTGTTTTTCGCTGTATCAGACCATATAGAGGATCGCCTTGTATCAAATTTAGCTGATTTTGCTGAACAGGAAATTACAGCAGGTTACAAAGCCGGTCTTGCAAAAGCAAAAGGTAGAGTGCAGGCACAAAGAGGGTTTAAAGGCTCCCAAGTTGTTGCTTTTGTTAATACGGAAGATTATTATGACTACCTGGCAGAAGCTGAAACAGCTACGGCTCAAAACCTATTTGGTATGGATTACGTGGAGAATTTTCTTGGATACTCTGAGATTTTCTTCTCCAGCAAAGTGCCAAGAGGTGAATACTATGTTACTGCACGTGGAAATTTGAACTTGGCTCATATCCCAGCAAGCGGACCTGCTTTTGCATCTATCGGTTTAACAGCTACTGAAAACGGCTTGGTTGGTGCAAAGCATTATCTTGTCGATAAAACCGGTGACATCTTTACGAAGGTACACTTTGGCCTGGAAGCATTTGCGGAACGTGTGGATGCAGTCGTAAAAGTAACTGTCACTGACGGAGACAACGACAATGGTGGTGGAGACACTCCCTCAGAATCCTGAAATCACTACGGAGGAAGTCACTGAAACTGTAGATACCGTGGAATATGAAACGGTTGAGCAGGAGACAGATGAGCTTCCTCTTGGTGAAAGTAGGGTAGCCCAGGAAGGGCAGGACGGATATACAGAGGTTACCTATCTAGTAACTTACCATGATGGAGAAGAGTACGACAGAGAAGAAACTGATCGTAATGTCGTTGATCCTGTGAATGAAATCATTGAGGTTGGAACGTATGAAGAGCCGGACGAAGGTGACGGCGAAACTGAAACTCAGGCTTTATCAGACATGACAATTGCCCAGCTGAAAGAAGAGCTGGACATGTTGGGCATTGAATATACTTCTAAGGATAAAAAGACCGATTTAATCGCTAAATTGGAGGGATGATCATATGATTATCGATCTTAAGGATGCAAAGAAAGCAAATCCGAATGTTACTCAGGATCAGCTGGACGCATTGGAGCAGTTTGTACGTGCCGAAACAAAAAACAGCTTCCATAACAAGAGGGTGCGTTTTTGCAGTATCCGAACAGAGCCTCCAGACATGCTATATGTCAGCGATATAAAAGGTTTGCGGGTAGGCGATACTGTAGAGATCAATTACAGCGCTTATAACAACGGACTTTATGTAATTGATGAAATAGTAGAGGACAGCATTAAAGTGAAATCACAGGACTTATTTGAAGAGTCTGGGCGTGAATTGATGCTTTCTAAAGTAGAATACCCTGCGGACATTAAACAAGGTCTGTTGGGTATTCTAGAATATGATGCAAAGATGGCAGATAAGACCGGTCTAAAAAGCCGGTCCATCAGTCGAATGTCGGAAACTTACCATGATTTAACGAAGTCGGAGTCCAAAGGCGGGCGTCCGGCTTATTTATTTAGCTTCCTTGAAAACTATTATAAGTATGGGTGATGTTATGCGTATACAAAAGCAAGTACAAATAGATGATGGCTGGGGAGGATCCATACAGACCTGGCAGGATATTGACCTGCCTAAAGTATCTATGTGGCTGGATATGTTGACTGGGGATAATCGGAGTGCGCAGCAAAATGCGGTTGTGGAGGAATCTACCCATGTTTTAATTATTCAGCCTTTTATTGTTGGAATTACTGATAATATGAGATTGGTCGATAAAGACAATCGTGTCTATGCCATTACCTACAGCGATAATCCGGTTGGCCAGAATCATCATAATGAAATCTATTTAGAGTACCAGGATGGAGTGACTGTCGATGAAGTTTGAAGATAACTCAGATCAAATCAAAGGAAACTTGAATCAAGCTGCAGTCGCATCTGTGCTGTCAGCTTTATTGATTATTGAAGCAGACTACAAGGCTAACAGTCGTGTGGATACTGGTGATACCCGTGATACTATTACGCATACTGATCCGACAGGTAAAGGTGAGGAAGTTACAGGCCAAGTAGGCGGCCCGAACATGAACCATATTTGGGAAGAGTACGGTACTGGGGAATACGCTGAAAAGGGAAGCGGCCGTAGAGGGGGTTGGTGGTACTATGACAAAAAGAAAAGAGAGTTTAGGTTTACTTATGGTAAATCACCTAACCCTGCTTTGAGAAACGCCTTTCGTAACAATAAAAACAAAGCTAAAAAAGCCATGCGAGGCGAATACACCAAGTTTATGGGAGGTTGATGATGTACGAGCATATTATCCCATTGTTGCAAGCACACTTTAAATCGGTACTGGATGAGAGTTATCAAGATATTAATCCGTCTACAGAGATTGTTTATCCTTATCTAACATGGTCCTACCAGGATGATTATTTTGAGCATAATGTAGATGAGATTTATATTGATGTCGATATTTTTCACCGTGGAACCAACATACAGCAAGTTTATGAAATACAAGGAAATTTAAGGAATACGTTTGAACACCTGGAAGCAATGACAGATGACATATATTTTCGTGTGCTTAACTTTTCCGGCGGTAGCAATGTGCCAAAGCCGGAAGAAACATTGAAACAGCGTACTATACAAATACAAGCAAGGATTGATTGGAGGAGAAAGTAATGACAAGAGGTCCAGTGAACCATCGATCAGGGTACACCAAGGAAACTGCCAAGAAATTATGGGTGGATTCCGGTGTAGCCTATAAAAACATTAAATATAACCCGGAACAAGATAATTTCGAAGGTGAGTTAATAGGGGCGACATCCGGCGGAGTTAGCTTTGCTATCGAATTATCTTTAAGACAAAGCGAAATTGACGGTGCCAGCCACGTACAGACAAAAGATCTGAAGTTTGTAGAAGAAGCAAACGGGACGCTCACGGTACCTTTAAAAGAGCTGTCAGCACAGGCATTCATCGATTCTATTAAAGGTACTGTGAGACAGGCTCGTAGTGAGGAAGCTCCATCCGGATATCAAGTCATTGAAACAGTCAGAGATATCACCTCTGACATGTATGTTGAAAATGTGGGTATCGTAGGGAGACAGCCGGAAAATGATAAGCCTATTATCATCATATTAGATAATGCCTTGGTGTCTGAAGGCATTGAGCTTGATACAGAAGATAATAACGAGGCCATTATGGAGCAAGTATGGCAGGCCCATGCATCATATGAGCAGTTGCAGGAAGGTGTTTATCCATGGAGAGTACTTTATCCTCCTGAGCCATCCGATAATGGAGACGATGATGGAGAGTCAGGTACCCAGACATTGCAAGCACCGGTAACAAAATCAGATAAAGGAGCTAAAAATTAATGACGTTAGAGATGAGACGATTAAATGGTAAAGACATATTTCCTATGCTTAAATTGCTTGGTAGATTACAGATTAAAGATGATATTTTAGCTATCGTTGAAAACAACAAAGATGCTGACGTGAAAAGTGAAGAAGATGCCATCCAGCAAGGAATCGCCATGTTTGCTAATCTAGCCCAGAAAGTCCTAGATAACATCGATTTGGTAGAAGAAGATATTAATAGATTACTATCGTCTGTTACTGGTAAAGAGCCTGAAGAGATTGCTAACTTGCCGATTGATGAATACGGAGGTCTTATCTTCGACTTTTTCGAAAAGCCAGAACTGAAGGGTTTTTTCGGTTTTATTGTGGAACGCTTCAAACGCATGCGCTCTACAAAATAAAAGACAGATTATATAAACGCTATGGAGATCCACAAGGCTTGCTATCAACGATGGAGTTGGGCGAGGTTGTGGATTTTCTTATGTTCTTAGTTGACGAAATTAAAGAAGAACAACTCTATGACTTGTGGATTCGTAGCCAGTCAGATAAGAGTTACCCGGAATGGAAAAAGCAAGTCTTGGAAAAATCAAATGAAGCGAAGAAACGAAAAGCTTCAGGAGAGAAGTCAAGTGAAGAAGATGCATTGAAATATGCAAGCCAGTTCATTAAATCTCCTACGGAGGGAGGTAGATAAATTTGAATGAACTGTTTAGGCTTTTTGGGACAATCGGTGTTGATAACAGCGATGCCAATAAAGCCATTGACGAGACAACCGGCAAAGCCAAAAAGTCCAGTTCAGAATCCACTAAAACGTGGCAGGATGGTGCTAAAAAGATAGGCTCTGCCATGAGCGATGTCGGTAAAAACATGACCAAGTGGATTACTGTCCCAGCTGTGGGAGTAGTATCTGCTGCAGCTGGTATCACAGCAGCCTTTGGTTGGAGTCGTTTAACTGGTCTTGATGCTGCACAGGCCCAGCTACGTGGACTAGGCTATGAAGCTGATGACGTAGAGCGTATCAGTGCCAATTTAGTTGAGGCGTTGGATGGCGGAATGATGACGATGGCCGAAGCTACGTCAGCAGCTGCAACAGCGATGGCGGCCGGGGTAGAAGAAGGTGACGAACTAGCCAGATATATTCAAATACTGGACTCTGCAGTAGTCGGAGGTACTGGGTCGTTTCAAGAGATGGAGCAGATATTTGGTCGTATAGTTGACCAAGGTAAAATGACACGGACCGAATTTGATATGATTGCTCAACGTATGCCAGGATTTTCTTCTGCCGTCCAGGAAGCTATGGGAGTATCTTCGGAAGAAATGTATGAGATGTTACGCACCGGGGAGATAACCACAGATCAGTTTTTAGATGTCATGGAAGGCTTTTCAGGCGACATGGCGGCTGAGTACGCTAAATCTTGGGATGGTATGGTGCAGAATACAAAAGCATATATAGGCATCATAGGAGAGCAACTCCTGGGTGGTGTTTTTGAACAGTCTAAAGAGTCTATTGCCGAGTTTATTGAGTTTCTAAAGTCTGATGAAGTGATGGAGTGGGCTCAGATAACAGGTGAAGCTATAGGAGAGGCTTTTACGAATATTGTCGAGAGAATTCAGGCTGCGATTGAGTGGTACAAACAGCTGGATGAGTGGCAGCAGAAACTTATTCTTGGATTCGGAGCCTTTTTGATAGCTATGGGTCCATTTTTATCTATTTTCGGGCAATTGTTGCAATGGCTGCCTGTTATCGTAAATGGATTTAAACTCCTTGGGGCAGCAATAGGGTTACTATTCTCGCCCATGGGTTTGGTGGTTCTCCTTATAGGCGCTCTAATTGCAGCAGGAATGCTCTTGTGGCAAAACTGGGAAGAAATTTGGGCTAAGGCAGTAGAGATATGGAATAATATTGCCGAGTTCTTGGGCATTAACACAGAGGGCATAAAAGAAAAGATTCTGTCAATATGGGGATCCATTAAAGAATTCTTTGCTGAAACCTGGGAATGGCTGAAGGGTGTGACAACTGAAGCCTGGGAATCGATAAGCGATTCAATTAGTCATGTGATGGAACATATTTCCAGATTGATTTCTGAAATATTAAGTTTTATTTCCGATTTTTGGGCTGAGCATGGAGAAGCTATCAAACGGATAACAAAAGATACCTTCGAAATGATAAAAAATGATATACAAACAGCCATGAAGATAGCCCAGGCAATTATATCGACAGCTTGGGATATAATTAAAACGATCTTTGAAACAGCGATCGGCGTCATTACTGGACTAGTACAGTTTTTTGCTGGACTAATTACTGGCGATTTCGAGATGATGAAAGAGGGCCTTATTCAAATCTGGGAGGCTTTATGGGAAGGAATAAAAGGAATCGTTGAAAGTGGCTGGGATTTACTTTCTAGCGCTTTTTCCAGTTTGTGGGACTCGATAAGTGACTGGTTTACGGATTTAAAAGACTCAGCGGTCGACTGGGGAAAAAATATGATCGATGGCTTTATCGATGGTATAGTATCAATGGGTAAAGACGTAGCTGATGCAGCAAAAGGCGTTGTCGACAGCGCAGCAGATTTTCTTAAATTCTGGTCTCCTGCTAAAAAAGGGGAAGGTCGTTATATCGTCCATTGGGGAGCGAATATGATTGATGGTTTCCTTGACGGTGTACGAAGTCAGGAGGATTTAACTGGAACTGTCATGAATGAAGTCGTTGGCACAATGAGCCCTAATCAATCCAATCAATCTGTTAAAAATATTCCTGTTGATAGAAACAACAATAGAAGTCTAAATGAAATATCTTCGTTGCTTCTTGAGCTTATTAAGGCGGTTAAGCAAAACAGGGATGTTTATCTTGATGGAGATAAAGTTACAGGTATTGTCAATCGGACTAACGCTATAAACGATACCACGAGCTATTTCATGTATTAAAGGAGGGGTACTTTGATTGCGGAGTATTATGATATAAATTGGAATAAACTAGATACGAAAGATTTAATAACAACGCATTTGCATATACCATCTACCAACTTTTCAAATGTTTGGACGGGCGGGGAAGATGGTATCCCTCCTATCTACAATGGGTCAACAGTGCAACAGAAAGAGATAACAGCGTCAATTGAATTAGTTGCGCATGGCTATCTGGATTATACACTTTTGAGAGACTATCTTTATGGCATATTTGGCTTTGGTAAGCCGTTTTATGTAGTGGATAAAAGACAACCGGGAAAACGGCATAGGGTGATATTGGAATCGAATTTTATCCCAACGAGGCATAATTCCATAAATGGAACAGTAGACATACCTTTTGTTACAGAAGGAACTCATTGTGCTGAATCTATTGGCACCACACAGGATATCCAGCGTAACGGAATAGATGTAGATAGTGGGTTATGGAGTTATGGCATGGGATTAGAATTAATAGATGAGTCTCTTATTTATACGCATAGTCCTGTAGTTGGTGAGACATTCCGTATTTATAATGCGGGAAATGTTCTGATACATCCTTTTAAGCAAGATTTGAAAATTACTATAACTGATGTTGTAGGCAGTGACGAGATATTTCAAATCACTAATAACACAAATGGATCAAGAGCGCGCGTAGAAAAAAGTTTATCATCATCTGATGAAGTTATCTATGATGGCCCCAATGTTACGATAAATAGTTTTGCTGCATTAAGGGATACGAGAAAAGACTTTGTAGAATTATCTCCAGGATGGAACGCATTTCAAATTTATCATTGTGATAGTGCAAAAATTTCTTTTGACTTCCCTTTTTATTATACGTGAGGTGATTATATGACAATTGAAAGAATAGATTCTCCATTAGATAGAACTGAACTAGATAAAATTAATAAAAACTTTGAGAATCTAAGTAAAATAGATTATAAAATTATGCGAGATTTTTTAAATGCTGATCCAGGTAAATTGACTCCTAGTCTAAATGGTGTTGAAAAACCAACTGGGGACTTAGATATAAGGAACTTAAATGATTTTGGAGTGAATTTTACTCCAGGAATTAATGGCGTAATCTATCAGACATCTGTATATGCTGCACAAAGCGGTGCGTTAGGGATAGGATTAGCCGAACAAGACAGGAATGATGTGGCAAGTTCAGAGTTATATTTGAAAGTAATCGATGTTAGGCAAGGTTGGAATACCGTGGTATTAAATTTCCCGGTAAGTCAAGGGAAGGGATACACCTTATTTAAAAGAAATATGGAGTCGGATATATCTTTAGCTGTCAGAGTGATATCATCATGGGCGAATCATCAGTTTATAAATGGTGGTCTGCGTATGAATATAGGAAAGTATTTAAATGATACAAATACTTATTCTGTTTACAACGGCCTTTTTGAGATTCAATTGATTACAAGCCTGGCACAAGTGTATAAAATTGCAAACGACAGCGTAATACCACCACAACAGTTTTATGTTGGTGACAATCCACCGCAAGATGCACAGTTTTGGTTTAAGCCGGTGGGAGGCGGTAGCTGATGGATTTAACCAATTCTACAGTCACCTACGCACACGCCAGATTAAAAATTGACGATTACTGGAATCGTGGCATAACCGGAAAAGGCGTAAAAATCGCAATCTTGGACGATGCAATGGGTGTGCATCCTGCGTTACCTGTATCAGGAGGGTATGCATGCGGAGCGCATACCGATTATATAGGGAGCAACGAACACGCTACACATTGTGCCGGAATCGCATTAGCACGAAATTTACAAAACGGGCTACCTGTGGGAATTGCACCGGATGCAGAGTTGTATGCTGTGCGTATGTATCATCGCACAATGGTAGACCGAGTAAAATCGTTTATTGAGACGATAGATTACGCAATCGATGAAGGAATCGACATTGTTTCCATGTCTGTTCATTTGTCTGAGAATAGCTTCAACATTGACGATGGTAGGGGGAGTTCTCAAGGAACCCCTAAGCATTTACGCATCCCATTACGAGAAGCTTTTATTAAAGCATACCAGCACGGAATTATAATTGTCGTTGCAGCAGGAAACCATAATGATGGTAGCGGCGAAGACAATATTGAGTTTGAGGAACTGCTTCCAAAGATGCCTAACGTTATAACTGTCGCCAACTTTACTCCTATTGATACAAGGAGTAGTTCAAGTGGAGTTGGACGTTGGGTAGATATCTCAGGTTATGGGTCTTGGATAAAAGCGACTACCCCTAATAGCGGATATGGTAAGTTAACCGGAACATCCATGTCTACGCCTCAAATTGCGGGAATTATCGCTCTATACAAGCAGTTATTCAGCGAACTATCCCCACAGGATGTTATCGAAAAGGTATTCGATAACTGCGTTATGATTCCAGGATTAAATTCCGAACAACAAGGACGAGGTATTCCGCAGCCGCCTTCGGAATTGTACGACTTGCACACGTTAAACGAGGCGGTTAACCAATTTAGACGCTATACGGACTACTCTTGGCAGGCTACGGAATCTTACGCAAATATAAACGGAAACTGGATAGAAACGGAGGCGATGTGGCGAAATGGCTAATAGCTTAAATTTAAGAACTGTTAACAATGTAACTAGAATCGCTCAAGGTGATAATGCCAGTACATTCGTACTTGAGTTATTGGATGAAAATAAATTAATTATGCCTTCATTAAATGGCTATTCAGCTGAAATTTATTTAGTGAACAGTGAAAAAGAAATCAAATATCAGCAATCCTCTACCGTATTTGACAGCCGTTTGGAGTTTAATATTAATGAGGTCATCCCAGCTGGAACGTATAGTCTTGAAGTGCATATTGTCATTGAGGGTTTCACGTATATTTTTCCATCTGATTTTAGTTTTAAGATACGTGTCTTTGATAGTTCAGCTATTGAATGGAGGTGATTGAATGTACATTCGGGATTTAAACAACCGGGAGTATGTAGTGATGGCAACAACCACTGTAAACCATGCCTTAAATAGCGATAAAATACTAACGGCTAATTTGGAGTATAACAAACCAAATAGCCGTTTTTTAATGGATTTATCAGAGCTTTGGACGTTGGTTGATAATGATGAAACAGAATGGAAAATAGTTGCTGTACAAAAGCAAGGAGAAGGGCAATATCTTAAAGCACAGATACGTGCCATTCCAAAATTTTTTGATGATATGAACGTAGATGTAGAATACAGAGTGTTCAATGGTTCTATGTCCGCAACAAGAGCACTAGATGCTGTTTTTAATGATAACGTGGGTGGATACCATTATGTTCTTAATGGTGATTTCACTGCCAGTGAGTGGGATAATTGGGGTGGAGGCACAAAACGTCTTAAGATGTTTCAAGATTGGTTAAATCGTTATGGCGGTGAGTTTCAACCTCCTGTTGGCAAAACTGTTTTTATCAGTAATCGTGTAGGTGAGGATCTAAATGTACAGTATCGTCACCGTCTTAATGCATCTAATATAGTCTATGATGTAGATGCCTCTGAAATGTACACTTATGCTGCAGGTTATGCAGATTATGAAGGTGACAAAGAAGCTGGGGACTGGCAAGATGCGAAACTTATCAGAACATATACGTCACCTTTGGCTGAAATTTTGGGTGTTAGGCAGTCCGAGCCTATCAAGGATGGCAGGATAAGACAGACGCTTGTCTTAGATGCTCGATTGAAAAAACTAGTTGATGAATCTATCAAGATAAGCGTGAAGGCTAATATCCATGATTTAAGAGCGCAAAAATACCCTATCGGTCAGACTAATGTCGGCGATAGGGTATTTTTGATTGATGAACGTATTGGATTTAATGAAGAGGTCCGCATCGTTAATCAGAAAGAAACGAAGAACTGGAAAGGTGAAATCATTGGTCTTGATATTACTTTCGGTAGCCAAGATATTGTCAAGCGTCACCAGTCTAAAATGCGTAACTCTGTCAATACAATTAATGACATCTTAGAGGGCAGACGCAAGTTGCCAATGAATGCACTCAATAATGAGGTAGCACAGGTTACTAAAGCATTACTATCAGCTCAAACAGAGCTTGAATTTGAAAATGGTATCATTGCAAGAGATCCTAACAATCCTAATCTGGTTGTTGTCTTAAATAGTGCAGGTTTAGGTGTATCGCAAGATGGTGGCCGGACCTTTAGAAATGCTATCACTGGCCGGGGAATCCTTGCTGAACACATCCTTGCAGGGACAATTACTGCAGGAGGTGACAATCGAATTGATATATCTGACGGTCGTATATGGAGTTATGTCGGAGATAAATTGACAATGAATTTTGGTAGGTATGGATTAGACTTTTATCATTATGACCGAAATAGTTTATTTGCATCATTTACGGTTGACTATATCCAAGGAACAGATATCCCAATTATAAGTTTGCATATGCGAGATAATGGTGCAATGTCGCTAGGGGTAAGTGTAAATGGATTAGGGAGATCTAGTTTACGAATTATCAATGATGCAATCCAAAAAGAGACTATTGTATCCGGCACTTACGGCAATCGGACAAGCTTAGGTTTGTTTTCCTCTGCACTATTGTGGGAGGATACAGATAGTTATAGACACAATCAAGCGTCCACTAGATATGACGCTATGAATCATTCCACCACTCAATATTTTGGTAGAAATGGATCGTCAAATAGTGTATTTGAAGTGCTTTATAATGCATCTGCCGGGGAGGCACAAGCTAGGTTATTGGCCGATAATGAGAAGGTGTGGGTTAACAGACTGAATATAGGTAACGGAGAAGGATATTTAAGAGGTTATGCAGATGCGATTGGTTTAGAGTGGGGTATCAATCGGCAACATAGACTTCTTATGCTGGACAACGGACAAGTAAACCTGTTTGCTGGAGGGGTCGTTAGACACAGATTTCGTCCGGATGGTACAAAATCTGGAGGATCAATTGAGATAGACGGAGATAATTTAGGTATGTCTCCGATAGATAGTCCGCAAATTCTTTTGGAATATATTATATTTGATGCGGAAAGTAATCAGGAGATAGAAATAGATGATAGATTTTATAAATCTGTCGGAGGCAAGTTTGTCGTATTCCCATCCAAACAATGTGATGTTACAAAGAAAGATAACAAAATAATAATAAATTGTGATACAAAAGTAGACTTGCGTATTGTAGGAGAGCGAATAGGTTACAGTGGCATCTTCTACGAAGATTTAAATGAGGATGATAGGACAAAACTTTCTAAAGCCGAATAGGCTTATTTTTATGTCTGATTTAGGAGGATAAAAAAATGTTTATTTCCAAGAAAAAATTAAACAAATTAATCAATGTTGCTAAAAATGAAGGATATGAATCTGGTTATAAAGATGGTTACTCTAAAGGAAATAAAAAAGGATATTCAAAAGGATTGCATGAGGGGTTGACAAGAGACAAAAAGGGTGTTTTGTATACCCATAACGGATTATACGCATTTGAAGATGGTGTTACCAAAGAAGCAATCAGAGATTATGTGAATGAACAAAAATGCCATTGAAAATAACTTGAAAAGGTTCTAACGCTGAATAAGCGTTATTTTTTGCAGGATTTCCGTCTTTTTTGTCGAATTATAACTTTGTCGAATTATAACAAAGAACAAAAAGAGGAAAGGAATGCATGAAGATTAGATTGATAGTTTCCGAGATTATAGATTTAGAAATAACTGACAAAGATAATTATTTAGTAGTTATGGAAACATTTACTACAGCAACCGATATTCCTTTTCAAGTTGCAGTAATGAAATATGATGGAGTACATGATCTACATGGTTTAAAAAATATTAGTTCAACATCAGAAATGGAATTAATGGAGATAGCAGAGAGAGAAATCGAAAAACAACTAAAAAAATAAATATTTATTGAGCACCAATTCAAAGTATAATCTGGTGTTTTTAAAGAGGTTAGCACTGTGCTAGCCTCTTTTTTATGTCGCAAAGTAGGGGGGCGAGCATGACAGTCGAATTAAGTATTTTAATATCAATAGCATCAATTATTATTGCTTTTTTAGGATATCAATTAAATAAGCAAAAGCAACAGACAGAGCATCAAAAAAATGTGAAAAATGATGCAACGAGAGAGGCAGTTATTGAAACAAAGCTAGATAATATTGGTAATGGCGTTGAAAACATAAGAATCGATTTGCGAGCCAATGCGAGAGAAATTGGCGCATTAGGTGAACGGGTAACTAGGGTAGAAGAGTCAAGTAAACAAGCGCATAAAAGAATTGATGCAATCAGTCCAGACAAGGGCTGATTTTTTATTTATAAGGAGGTGACGCAGATGGACAAAGGAACAATCATAAGAACAGTTGCATTAATAATTGCTTGGGTAAACATGCTGTTATCAAATAATGGATTACAGCCGATCCCAGTCGTAAGTGAAGAGGTAATTGCAGCTATTTTAGCTGGTGCTGTCACTGTTTGGACATGGTTCAAAAACAACTATGTGACCTGGAAAGGCAAACAACAGAAAGAAGTTTTACAGAAAAATTATTTAACCAAGTAAGAGTAGCTGCGGCTGCTCTTTTTAATTTATAAGGAGGGTTTATATATGACGCATTTATTTATTGCTGGTCATGGTTTTTTATCAAATGGAAGATTCGATCCTGGCGCAACAGGATTTATTAAAAAAGGTGAACACTACTACATGAGAGATGACTTATTTCCAGCTATTCGAAAATATTTACCAAAAGGTCACGATGTTGTATTTTTCGAAGATCATAGCGTAGTTAGTCATGGTGATTTGGTGTCGTTAGTAAAAAAATATAATGCCAACCAGGTAACAGAGTTTCATTATGATGCTGCAAGTGCAGATGCAAGAGGCGGACACGTAATTATTCACAACGGTTACAGCCCGGATAAAACAGATTTAGCTTTGCGGGATGCCATTAAGTCTATGGTCGGTGTACGATACTCACACAAAGGCTATGAGGGCATCAGTGGCCGTACTAATTTAGGAAACGTCAACAGGGCAAAAAACGCCAAAATTACTTACAGGCTATTAGAGTTAGGATTTGGCACAAATAAGGCTGATGCCGATATCATGGTCAACCAAGTGGATGATTATGCTAAGGCTATTATCAAAGCCGTTACTGGTAAGCAGCTAAACGCTCCGAAAGTATCTAAGCCCGCGCCTACTAAAACGGGTTCTACGCAGATTGAAAAAACTAAATCATCTGGTGATGCTTATATCCGAGGTGTGCAGCAGTTTGTAGTAGACTACGGATTTAAAATTGCTGTTGATGGTTTTAAAGGCCCCGAGACTAAAAAAGGACTCATAAAGGTACTGCAATCAGAGTTTAACAGACAATTTGGCGCTGGTTTAGCTGTGGACGGATTGCCTGGACCTAAAACGTATGCAGCATTGGTTACTGTACGCAAAGGTGCAAAAGGTAATATTACTAAAGTGTTACAGGCGTTACTTTACATCGCTGGCCATAACCCAGGTAAACTTGACGGAGATTTTGGCAACGATACAGAAAAAGCAGTCAGGTCTTATCAAAAGGCAAAAGGACTGTCTGTAGATGGCACTCCTGGACGAGCAACTTTTACAAAGTTGTTAGGATAACAAAATAGCCCTCACGTTTGTGGGGGCTGTATATAGTTATGGGGCGTATGCTTTTGCTGAGGATAAGTTAGCGCAGTATTTATAATAAGATACCCGCCCCTCTGCGTCCTCAGCGTAGAAAAATCTAGCTCCTGCATACGTATTAACCTCGAATAGCCATAGTTTACCGGATTTATCTATTCCCAAATCTATACCTAATCCGTCGAGGGAATAATCATATAGCGACTGAAAACGTTTCGGAAAGCTTTTACTTAGTTGGTTAAGACTACTTTTGACCTCTTGCCATCTATCGCCAAATTGCGCCTCTAAGAATGGATTAATAGGGCTTGTACCTCCGCCTTGACTTATATTTGAAGTAATAGCATGACCTATACCTATTCGAGGATAAATTTTCACAGTCGACCAATCCCCTTCACTATTTTTTCGGGTATGTATACGTACATCAAACGGGTGTCCCTCTTTAGTTTTAGACTCAATAAACGGCTGGCATATGTGCAGTTTATCTGAGAATGTTTGCGAAAAGAATGCCGAAAATCCCTTCTCTGAATAAGTCTTTGAAGTGGAATCAGTCATTACCCGATAGCCGGATTTTATTTGCTCCACTACGTAGATGTTTCGCCCTTGGTTACTCGAAACAGGTTTAAGTAATACGTATTTATACACATCTAACATCGGTTGCATATCGCTCTCATACTCGACTAACCTATACGGGATAAGTACGTCCTCAAACCTGCCATCTTTTTCGAGTTTGCGGAATACTTCTTTTTTCGTTCCGATACGTTTCGTAGTCAAAAATGAATATTCGGATAATACGCTATATAAAAACTTATCTCGCTGTCTCATTGGTGCATTGTCTATAACATCGGGGAATCTTGTCTTTCTGCGCACCCATTCGCCTTTAACAAGAAACTGTCCGTTAATTTCAAGGTTTGTTAAGTCTACGTCATCCGGTGTAAAATAAAAGAATTCTATATCGTGATGATCGCAGACATACGCTACTGTTCGAGCTATTACGCCCGGTCTGTCGTTGAATCGTAACATACCTACTTTCATATAATATTCCTCCTTAATCATCTCTATATTGTTATGATAACTTATTTTTCTGTAAATTAATACAAGAAATTAAGCCCTTCACGGTGTGAGGGGCTCTACACATTACTTAAACATCTTTCTGATTGTCTTCCCTGCAGCACGACCAGTCACACGCCTTCCGATTCGTTTACCAACTTTACCTTTTCTAACTGCATCCACATCATTCCAGATGCGAAGAAATTTATATATGCTTGATTTTAGGCTCATTATTGTTCCTCCTGTATTTCTTCCCATAAGTCATTTAATTTCAATGCATTCTCTAAAGATAGCTTTTTTATTTCAATTTCTCCGTTTTTCAACCTTGTAATTGTACTTCTATTTATGCATGTTAGCTGCTGAATCTTATAGGCAGTTATATCTGATTGAAGTAACGATTCAATGTTTTTAATAATTTCATGTTTATCGTTCATTCTTCAAATCCTCCAGCTCTTTTTTTAATATCTTTTGCTTACGTTTCAAAACTAAATTCCATACTCCTAAAGTGCTCAATGACACAATCCATAAAATTGCCGTGATTATATAAAACATAATTTATGTGGTATACTTAGGGAAAGAGGTGAGAGGGTTAGCCCCCTCTTCTCTTTTTTCTGATTTCTAGCTTCAGTTTTTCATTTTCTAACCTTGACTTTTGGACGGACAACCAAAGTTTGTAAGTGGTTAGTATCATGATGACTGGAGCTAGTATTATTTTTGCTAAGTATTCCACTTGTTTCCCTCCTTTCTATACTTTAATTATAACATATACGTTGCGTTAACGCAACGTTTTTGGGAGTTTTTTATTATTAATTTACAAAAAATGAAGGTATCATTTCCTTTTATCATGCCAATCCAGTACATCCATAAACTCCACATTTCTGATTTCCTCTAAGGTGCAACTGGTAGTTCGGCCATCCTTTAACATAAGATGTATTTTGCCTCGGCCATACCCTGCTACTTTACATACCACGTCCTTATAATAGCTACCGTTACGGATTATGTTGGCTTGTATGGATACTGGTGAGTTGGTAGCATAGGCTCTGTGCAGCACCTGTGATATTTCAATGGCATTCATTTCATCTTTGCCTGCGATTACTGATACTTCATTTTTCATCTTTTTGAGTGCTTCCGTATGGTCTGAAAGCATCATACCTTGCCACTTTAAAATGCCTCTATCTTTATATCCAATCCTTTCAGGTGTAAATCGTGTGATTGTGTAATCTGACATTGTTATCTCTCCTTTTTACTAAAAAATAACAGTACATTTGTTCTTGTTTAATGCTATACTAATATTATAACCAGAACAAACATTCGTCAAACGGTAATTTATGGAGGCGGTATATATGATTGGATTTTTAACAAATGCACTGGAGCAAAAGGATAAAATTATGATTTATTACATGGACTCAAAAGGCAACGTTAGTCTGATGAAAAAATATTAGCTTATTGTTATTATCGAAAACAGGTTAGAAGCTTCAAAAAAGATAATATTTTATGTTGTGGCCAGCTGAAAAGGGGAGCGTGAAGAACGTGCAGGAATTGGATAAGATTGGATTTCAATTAATGATTTCACATAAGGATAACCTTTATATAGAAGTAAAATATTTTAATGATAACGAACATCATCGAATAAAGGGCTATATTGACAGTATCAACTATGAGGATAAGTACATAGATATCGTTGATAAGCTAGGATACAATGAATTTACAACGGTGAAATTTGATGAAGTTGTAAAGGTTCTTATATTATAAAAAAGGATATTTCCCCTTTTTGTCGTATATAAAATTAAGGAGGGTATTATAATGAAGAAAAAGTACAAGATTACAATTCCATTTATGGATTTAAGGGATGGCGGAAGGTTTATTGAAGCACTGGATTTACATACTGGAATATCTTATGATTTTTACGAAGTAGAGTTTGAACAAATGGAAGGGGAAAAATATGAGGAAGTAAAGGATTATGTTATGAGGAGAATGCACTTTATTAAGGCAGGCGCTTATGATGATGAAAATACAACAGATTATTAAAAGAGGGGAGGCCCCTCTTAATTTATTTTGATTTGTTAACATTCACCCACGTATTATTTTTATTAGCCCCACTTTAGCCCCAAAGTAGCCCCAAATTAATTCTTTTATGTGCATTAGTATGCGTTTTTGTTTTATAATAAGTTTATAAAAAGGTTGATACAGTACGTTTTTAATAATTATTTTCATTAATATGCTTTAAAAAATCTGTATCAATTGTATAATAAAACGTCTCCCATCCTTTGCGCTGCGTAAGGCTTGAGAGACGTTTTATCTTAACTGGCCCCAGAAACAGCCCCAATGCTCTCTCCAAATATTTGTACAGCTTTATCCTCTGTATCCTTAAGGATATGGCCATACACTTTATCTATCATTTCAGGAGTGTTACCCAGTCTTTTTGCTATAGCTTTTGAAATTACTCCATTATTTAGCAGTATAGTGGCATGAGTATGCCTCAAGCCGTGTACTGTGATAGTTTTTAGTCCGCTAAGTTTTATGGCCTGTTTAAGTCCATAGTTAATGGTGGATACGGAGATAGGGTTACCGTTTTGATACGAAACAAATACAAAATCATCTTCTTTAAGATGCTTTCCATACTTAAACTTAGTTTCTTTACACCACGTTTTATACTTTTTAAGTTGCATTAGCACTATATCGTCAATACGTATGGTTCTGTAGCTGTTTTTGGTCTTAGGGGTCCTGCTACCACTGCTGTCTCTTGTGCGTTCCACAGTGATGGTCTTTTTCGTGAAATCAATGTTGTTCCACTGCAATCCCATTAATTCCCCTTTGCGTAACCCAGTATAAGATAAAGTCAACAGAGATATATAAGTTGTTATATTTGTATAAGCTTCTGCAATTTCTAGTAATCGATAAAGCTCAACTGGATTATAATAATTATCTTTTACAGGGTCATCCGTAATAGATATTTTAGTAAATCTATTACGAGGTAGGATTTCATCATCAACAGCTGCATTGACCGCAAGCTTAAAAATTCGATTATATGACATAACAGTACTAGATGCATAAATCTTTTTTAATTTATTGATGTACAAGCGTATATATGTTGACTTATCTAATTCGGTCAGTACACACTTGCCAATCAATGGTTTTATTACTCGGTCCTTGATATCTTTATGAAGTATCTGAGTAGGTTCCTTCCAGTTTACGTGATAGGTTTCATACCAGATATCTAACCATTGAGATACCGTCATTCTATCCTTTTCTACCTGCTTATGATTCCCATTCAATAAATCAGATTTTACTTTCAAAAGAGCTTTTAAAGCTGCATCCTCAGATTCAAAACTACTCTTTTTCTTCTCTTTCCTTTTACCCAACGGATCATAATACTTGTGGCGATACATCCATAGTTTTTCGCCTTTTTTATTAAGATACCAATATAAATCCGGATCTTTTTTTGACTTATTTAATTTAGCTTTAGCCATAATTTGCTATTATCCCTTCATTACGTGGGTGAACGTTTTCGGGACTTTACAAACCAAGGTGTGCTATCACCTCCTTTAAATGAGATCGTATGTTCTTTTTATGGGTAAAAATTTTTATAGGCGACATTATCGATCACCTTTAATGGATCAAAATAAATTGTATGATTGCCATAATCGACAGCTAGTCCATACTTATCTTGGTAGCGTATTAATGCGGCATCTAAAAATGACTCTGTCACTTCCAGGTACTCCGCAAACTCAAATCTGTTTCTGATGTTCTGCTGATGGGCTTGTACTATTTTATATAAAGGAACTGCTTTTTCATAAGCCCATATTCTAGCTCTCAGTTCCTGCTTTCTGTTGGATAATTTGGATTGATCTGTTATATCTCCAACAGTTGTATGATGATGACCTAATTCTTCAGCCAGTACTGAAGCTTTTTCAGCGGATGTATTAAGTAATATTTTGTTAAGCCAAATAACATTATTACTGTACAAACCCTTAATCCCACCTTTTATGGGCTCTTCATAAACATCTATGTAATTTTCGAAAGAGTGATTTAATAGAGATTCGTACATAACCTACCCCTTTTTTCCTCTTTTAGATCGTATAAACTCTTTAAATCTTTCCAGCTCTTCAATTTCTTCCTCTGTCCAATCATCACCCACATGGTGCGCTGCAATGGTTTCTGGTTCTTCAAATCTTTTTACGTTGGTACGGCCTAGTAGATAATCTACAGATACATCAAAGAAATCAGCTACCTTTTGTAATTTATCTAAACTTGGAGTTATTCTTTTCCATTGGTAAATAGTATTGTTAGGTATTTCAAGCTTTTCTTCTAATCGTTTTACAGAGATTCCTCTTGATTTACACAATTCCTTTACACGGTCTAGCGTTGTCATATCAACGTTTCCTTTCTGTTATACACATTTACTAAAAAATAAATTAGTAAAAGTTGTTGACAACTAATATATAATTTAGTAAAGTATACGTAAGCTAATTTATTAGCTAAAAAGACAATAAAAAATACGACCTATCTAAATACATTTTTTTCGTTGGGGAACGGGCAAATGTTGAGATAACAGGCTTTCTATAGTCTTATTTAGCTATGTCTATATACTAATTTATTTATTAGTTATTGTCAATACAATTAGCTAATAAATTAGCTAAAATTTATTTGATGCGCTGTGATACCGAGTCAATGACGGTATAAAAATGTACAAACTTATAGCTTATACGGCGGTAGTAACGCTAATAAACGTGAGGGAGGTTAGATTATGTCAGAAAGTTTAAGTATCAAAGTACGAAACGAGCTTTACAAAAGAAAAATGACACATGGAGAACTCGCAAATCTTTTAGGCATTTCCGGCCCGTATTTATCGGATATTCTTAACGGAAGCCGCAGAGGGAAAAAAGCACAGGAACATGTAAAACACATTTGTACGATTTTAGAAATCGAGGTGAACAATACATGATTCCATCAGCAGAAATAAATATATCCGTTGATGAAAATGCACTAAGAGAATTTATTAACAAAGAACTTAGCAAGCGAATTAATCAGCAATTAATTCTTGTAGATGTAAATAAGTTAGCAGAAGTTACTTGCATGTCTGTTCGTTATTTAGAGGATGAAATATTACATGACCCAAGAATAAGAGTGCATGAAGTAAGAAAAAATCGTAAACGGTGGTGGATTGCTCAACCAACTTTTAAAGCAATCGTAGATATCGTATCCGGTTGGTAATAAAAATAATACGTGGGTGAACGTAATGCAGGAGAGGACAAACCATGGATGCAAAACTTGAAAGTTATCGTGATGAAGATTTCTTTGCAGCATTGCATGAATTGAATCGCATACACACTGCTTGTATGAAAGGTATCGAAGCGGGCAGCAAAGCGGAATTTAACTATTGGGATGAGTTTATCTCAGAAATTGCTTTTGCTCATGACAACCTAAGATTTCTTCATAAAAAGAAGATTGAAGAGGAATTAAATGAACAAGCTGAAAAAGCAAGGAAAATGTTCTGATGGACAAGACAGACTTCCGTTTAAATGTTTTGTTCGCTGGGTCATTAGGATTTTTGTATTTAATGATGGTTCATATATAAGGAGTGATTGGATGGAAAAGATTAAATTGGCGCAGGAGCAGAATCGAAGTATCCAGGAGATATTAAATCAGCCTGGGAAAAGCAAAGAGTATTTATTAGTTACCCATACCGAGTGTACTGTCTTAAGATCTAATAAATGTGCTGAACGTCATGAAGAAAATATTTGTTTAGTAGTACCAGTAGAACAGAGATTAGATAAGTAATTGAAGGGAGGTGAAATTGATTGCCAGAAATTAATTTATTCTATGACCAAAACCCTATAAAAATTATTGGACAAGATACTGGTCAAGTATACGCAGAAGGCACAGAGGCGAATTGTTTCAGAAAACTACAATCTACTTATGACAATGCACCGGGAAACAGAAAGGATTCAAGGGTAGGAAACATCTATCTAGAGCCATTACAAGTAATTAGATTAAAAAAGTGACTAACTGCTGCAACAGAAAGTCACCAAACAAAAAATATATTCAAGTGGATGATACCACGAAAGGAGATTTTTGTACATGGATTTTAATGTTCGTACGGAAATTAAACAGTCGGAAATTAACGGGTTGTTCCAGGAAGTGGAGCAATTGAAAAAGGACAGAACCCGCATGAAAGAAACAATTGATAAAAAAACAGAGAAAATAATTTCTCATATTTTAAAACACGGAAATGTGATTGCTTATAAAAATGATTTCCCTCATGTGCTGACTGTTAAAAATGTGGAAGTGAAGAAATTTGATAAGACCCAATTAGCTTCTGATTTAGATATGACTGCAAGAGAATTGAATTTAATTGGTGTTGCTGAATTGGTAGAAAGTAATCGTATCACTTCTGAGAAATTAAAAGAATACGAGTTTTACGAAAATGACCAACGTCTGAAAGCTACCAAAGCAAAGAAAAGAGATATGGAATTAATATTTGGCGGTGCTAAGAAATGAGCCAAGGTCCGGAGAAACGGATAGAAAATAAAATAAAACGCTATTTAGATTCAATAGGAGCTTGGCATATTAAAACGCATGGATCCATGTTTTCTAAAGCAGGTACACCAGACATTATTGCTTGCGTACAAGGTAATTTTGTTGCTATTGAAGTTAAACGGCCGGAGGGTGGACAAGTTAGTGAATTGCAAAAGTTCCATATAGATGCAATTCATAAGGCAGGAGGTCATGCTTTTGTTGCCAGAAGTCTTGAAGAAACGAAGGCATATTTTGAAGCAAACCATCTTATATGAGTTTCAGCAAAAGATTTTAAACAGTATTGATAAAGATTACATCATTGCCGCTGATACTGGAACCGGGAAAACGATTATGGCTATTTATCATTACTTGCGATTTACCAAAGGAGAACCGTTATTGATTGTTGCACCTCCTCAAAAGATTAAAGAGGGCGGGTGGGACCGTGATATTGAATTGGTTTCTGAAAAGCATGGGTTAACAATTGATTATGAAATGTTGTCTTATGGTATTTTGGCTAAACGTTGGAAAGATTACAAGGGCTACTTTGTCGTTTTCGATGAGTGCCATTACGTTAAAATGCCTACTTCCCAGCGTGGGAAATCAGCTATGTTCTTAACAAGACACAGTACGCATTTCTTATTATTGTCTGCTACTCCTGCCAGTAATGGCTGGGGAGATACTATGAATTATTTCATTATGTTTGGTTATGAGAAAAATAAAACACAGTTTGAAAAACAATATGCGATTAAAGAGCCATTATTTCGTGGTGGTAAGCCTGTCATGTATGGCGGCAGACAAATGGAAAGAGTTGTTGGATGGAAGCAAGAAGATTTGTTAAAGGAACGTTTTGAATCTTTTTCTATCAGACTATCAAAAGATGATGCCCTAGATTTGCCGCCATTGGTATTTGAAGATGTGTATTTTAAAAAATCTCCAGAGTACAACAAGATTAAAAAAGATCGTGTCTTGACAATAGATGGAGAACTGACTGCATATGACACACTTCCTAAATTACAGCATGGATTACGCTATTATGCGAACCAATCAGACAAATTAAAATATGCTGAAATGCTGGCGGAAGGTACAAGCGAGAATATTGTCATCTTTTATTACTACCAAGAAGAAAAAGAACAGCTTAAAAAGATAATGAAAAAACTCAAAAAGAAAATATTTGAAGTCAGCGGACAAGCTACTAAGCTTCCAGATTACAAGACACGAGGCGATTTAATTAATTCAGTGACTCTTGTCCAGTATATGGCAGGCAGTGCAGGTATAGAGCTTCAATATGCGAATTTGGTTGTTTTCTATACACCGACTTACAGTTATCAGGATTATGAACAGGCTCTCGGTCGTGCTTATCGTAACGGACAGGATAAAAAGACAACCGTCTACCGTTTTATTACAAAAGGTACAGTTGAAAAGGATATTTATGATCGATTGAAAGAGAAGAAAGACTTTACAGAAGAATTGTTCCGAAGGGAGATTGAATGATGATAGATAAAACAATTTACGTTAATGGAGTTGAATGTTTTCTGATTTTAGAAACAGAACAAACTCCGTATAAAGCTGAATTATACAAAAGAGAAAACGGAGAAATAAAATATATTTCCCAAAATCATTTTCTGAGTTTACAAGAGATTAGTGTTCATTTGAGAGGTTGGATTCTTTCAGCTGTGAACAAGTTCAATAAAGAAACAGTTTTTCAGGCTATTGAAGAATGGGATGGGGTGATCGAATGAACAACCTACTCACCCAAGCAGGTGATAACGTCACTAAGAAACGTAACTTATACGTGGGCGGTTCAGATGTACCAACCATTCTTGGTTTAAATAAATACAAAACACAGTTTGAATTAGCCCAGGAAAAGACAGGAATCAAACCATCTGAATTTAAAGGGAATGAATATACGCAATTCGGTAACGCATTGGAACCGCAGATTAGAGATTACATCAATGGTGTAAATGAGACATTATTTGTTGAAAAATCCATTATCGATGAGGAAAAGAATATACGTTCCAATGTGGATGGATTTGATGCTGATTACGGTTTGCTTCTTGAAATTAAGACGCATGGAAAGAATCCGTCATTAAAAGTCTATGAATCACAAATGCAATTATATATGTGGCATCTGGATATTAAACACGGGTGGTTAGCTCTATATGAGCGCCCTGATGATTTTGATACAGAATTCGACGCAGAGCGATTGCAAATAAAAGAGATTAATCGTGATGATGCGTATGTTCAAAAGATATTGGATGCTATTGAAACTTTCTGGATTCGCTGTGAGGCGTTAAAAGACAATCCGAAAATGACAGAGCAAGAGTTTTTGGATTATGGACAAAACGATGTAGCAGTATTCGCTAATCAAGTTTCTAAACTAGAAATGAAATTAGCTGGCTTTAAAGAATTAGAAAAGCAATATAAAGATGCGAAACAACAACTGCATGATGCTATGGAAGCATACGACATCAAAAAGTATGAAACGGATGTAGTCACCATTACAAGGATTTTGCCAGGTGAAAGAGCATCATTTGACAGTAAGAAATTTAAAGAAGATCACCCTGAATTAAGCGAGCAGTATCAGAAGATTAGTAAGACTAAGGGTAGTGTAAGGATAAAAATTAAGGAGGCTAACTAAATGAATGTTAATTTTAAAGGTTATGACTGCGAGATAGAATTTGGTCGATACGGAAACGGCAATATAGGTATGGTTTTGACCGAAAAAGAAACTGGCCAGCCAGTTGCTACCGCAACAGTTAACGGTGACAGAATAAATGATGATAACGAGGTCGGTGTTAAATCTTGGTCAGAAAATGAAGGCATGGTGCAAACCTTGGTCCGTGATGGTGTAATAGATCCGGTTCCAGTAGAGATAGAACCGAGCGGATTTGTAATAATTGGTTATCACCGGCTTACTGATAAAGCAATTGAAGCTAAAAATAAAGCATTCGAGGAGGCTAACTAATGGGAATATTACCAGAAAATAAACGAAAAGTAGCGAAGGAAACACCGAGGAATTTTGTTATCTATGGAGGGACAATGCACGGAAAAACGTATTTTGCAGACGAGTTCCCGAATCCATTAAATTTAAACACGGATGGCAATGCAGAAATGATTGAAACACCTAGTTTGAATATCGCCAATAAACGTAATGCAAAAGGTGAAATTGTTAAAAGTGCATCCGATTTTCTCTCTGAAATCATTTTAGAATTAGAAACAACCAATCACAGTTATGAAACGGTAGTTATTGATGTAATCGATGATGTCATTACCATGTTTGAGCAAGAGATCACGGAAGAACATAAAGTTAAATCCGTTGGTGATATCGGTTGGGGGAAAGGTCATCAAATGCTAGAAATGATGGTTCGCGTCCTGGTTATGCGATTAAAAGAATTATCTATGAAAAAGAAAATCAATATTCTTTATCTTTCCCGCCTAACCATTATTGAAGAAAATGATGTAGAGCAGCATCTTCCGAGTTTGAAATTAAAATGGTTGAACATTGTTAACGGAAATTCCGATTACACCATTCTCTGCCGTAAGATTGGTAAGAATTATATTCGTAAAGTAGAGAGCAAACGAAAAAATTATGCCCGTGACAAAGTGGATGATGAGCATATTGCTAAATTATTAGACACTGTTGTTGGTGCTTTTGATAAGTCTAAAAAGACAAAAACAGCTGATGCCAAAAAGATTGTTGCGGAGCAAGATAAGCAAGCAGAAGCACAGCGAATTATGAAGCAAAAAGAAAGAGAACAGGCTGAACAAACGGAGCAGAAAGAGGAACAAGCTACCCAAAATGCAGAACAGCCTGAGCAGAAAACGGAACAACCAAAGCAGGCAGCTTCTAAGCCAAGACCACCTAGGCCTGTTACGAAGTAATGTCAAATAATGATGTTATTTGCCCTTATTGTCATGGTTCTGCTCACTTCACAACTTCCAAGAAATTCTATGGTGAAGATTACGGCACTAATCTTTATGTTTGCTATCAATGCAAAGCGTGGGTAAGTACACATGGCAAGGGCAAAACTCCCAAAGGTCCATTGGCCAATATTAAATTACGTATTTTACGAAAGACTTGTCACAGACATTTTGACCCTATGTGGCGAAAAGGAAATATGAGTAGAGGAAAGGCATATGATTGGCTTGCTAACTCTATGAATTTATCAAAACTAGAAGCTCATATTGGCATGTTTGATGAAAAGCAGTGCAAACAACTTCTAAAACTATTAACCAAAAAGGAGAAATAAAATTATGAATTTAAAAGCAATGGCAGCAGAAATTATGGAAGAAGGCTTCAACCCTAAAACGGATGCAGTAGGTGATGATTTTGAAAATCTACCAGATGGAGAATACGACGGAATTTTAACTGATGTTACTTGGAGAACGAATGATAAAGGTACAGAATGGCTTGCGTTTGAATTCGAGCTGTTAAATGAAGGATATGAAAACCGTAAATATTTTGGGAATATCTTTTTCTCTAATGAAAAGATGATGCAGCTTAATTTAAAACGAGCAATGAAAACCGCATCTATTTTAGATGTTGAATTAGAGATTGATGATTTTGAGGATACAGATGCGCTTGTTGAGAAGTTAAAAGAAGGAGCAGGAAATCAATGTTTGCTTGAACTTAAAACCAATAAAAAAGGCACATTCCAAAATTGGGAGGCAAAAGAAGATTTAGGATTTGGTGCTGTTGGTGAAGATGAAGTTCCATTTTAATGGGGTGGAAATATATGTTTACCTTTTATGATTGCGAGATATATAAACACGATTTTTTGTTCGTCTTTATCAGTGACGAAGGAGAGGTAACAGAAATACACAACGACAGGGACGCATTAGAGCGTCACCTGTCTACTCTTCAATATTTAGTTGGGTATAACAACTATGCCTATGACGATAAAATAACGGCCAGTATTTTAAAAGATATTGATCCTTACGAAACGTCCCAAAAAATCATCAACGGCAAGAAATTTAATCTAAGATTACAGAATCCCATCACGCTTGACGTGATGCAAGAGTTAAAAGGCATAAGCCTTAAAGAAGCACAGGCCAATTTAGGACAGTCTATTATTGAAACGCCGATTGATTTTAATTTAGAAAGATCCTTAACTAAAGAAGAAATCGAAAAGGTGTTTTTTTATTGCAAGAATGATGTGCAAGTTACGAAACAATTATTTGAAGCAAGAGAGAGTTATTTCACCACTAAGTTTGAAATGGTCAAAGAGTTTAAACTGCCTGTTACTTCTTTAAAGAAGACACAGGCAACATTGGCGGCTGAAATATTAAAAGCAGTACCTGGCTCTGAAAAGAACCGTTTAGAGATTAAATATGATGAACGGATAAGTAAGCATGAATTGCCTGCTTCAATCGTCAATTTTTATAAAGAAATAGAATCAGAATACCGACAAGGTATAGATTATGCCGTTTTAGAGAAAAGGAAATTCACTTATAACCTGGCTGGATTAGAGCATGTTTACGGATTCGGTGGTTTACATGCAGCCAAAGAAAAATACAAAGGCGAAGGAAATTATATGCAGATAGATATAACAGCATTCTATCCTTCTCTGATTATCAATAATCAGTTTTTAAAAAACATGGATGAATTTAAAAAAATCTATCATATCCGAAAGCAATTAAAGCTTTCCAAAGATGATAAAGAAACGGTCTATAAACGTATTTTAAACAGCGTGTATGGAGCGATGAAAAGCAAATATAACAAGCTTCATTACCCGCAAATGGCAAATAGCATTGTTGTTAATGGACAATTAATCATGACACACTTAATTTGTTTGCTAGAAGCTCACAGTGAGCTGATTCAGACCAATACTGATGGAATTATCATCAAGTATGAAAATGGCTTTGAGAAGAACCTTATGAAGATTCTAGAGCTATTTGAAAAACATTATGAATTGTCTTTTGATGTGGACTTGATTACAAAAATAGCACAACGAGATGTAAATAATTATGTCTTTCAATACAAGGATGGTTCCATCAAAGCTGTTGGCCGTTTTGCAAATTATAAAGGTGGAAATTTTGAAAGGAATAGCTTGACCATTATTGATAAGGCATTAGTAGATTATTACATCAATGGCATAAAACCAAACCAGACTGTTATTCATTGCTGGAAATACAGGAAATTTGAGTATTTCCAATTAGTTTCTAAGTCCGGTAAGTATGACGGAATGGCTCAAGAAAAGAAAGAAGATACGCTGTTTAAAGGAAATTACAGCACACATTTTGTTGAACTTCCAAAAACCAACCGTATCTTTGCAACTAAAAATAAATACGCTGGCTCTGTTTTTAAAACACGTAACGGAGCAGAAATCAAATATACCAAAGTGCCTTATACCAGCGAGAATTGCCTTGTTTGGAATGGCGAACTGAAAAGACTAGATAAGCGTCATCTAGACTTGAACTGGTATATCAAACAGATAGAGGGGTGGATGTTCTAAGTAAATACGAAGCTCTGGTGAAGAGTTTAATAGATTCGAGACTAAATATATACAAAGATGTTACAACGTCTCAGAAATGGCTTATTTTGATTGGAGGGATAGCGTGAAACGAAAGATGCAAGATGCCGGGTTAGCTGTTTTATTATCTGGAGCACTTATAGCCATGATTTACATGGGTTACACGGTTAGAGGTGTGCATGCAGAGAATCAACAGTTAAAAGAAATAAACGCCGAATTACAGCTTGAGTATTACAAGATGCAGATACAGAGGGATGAGGCTGTGGATGCTGTGTGGAGTAATAATCATAGGCAGATGATGAAGGGTGAAGGCGATTGACCGACTTACTTTTAGATATGACATAAAAGTCAGGAAAAACGGTTTGATAAGAGATTATCAAGTGATCGGAAAAAGTGAACTAAATTCTAAGCTGGATGAAATTATGAAGGATGAAAATACTATTTTGATTGGTTGGAAAATAGCGACTAGGTAGGCGGACACATGCTGATTAGCATAAGAATCTAACTTCATAAATGTTCGATAGATTAATCAAAGGAGGAGTGAATCCCGGTGGGTAAAAAAGTAATTTTTAATTTAGGAATTAAAGGCTTAAACGCTCAAATGGAAAAGACTTTCGATATTGAAAAGGACTTGGAAATATTTAAAGGCAAAGATTATCAAACATCGGAAGAACTTAAAGAATTATTGGGAGATAAGTGGGAAGAATGGGCGAGCGATAATCTGATAGCTAAATTGAAATTTGAAAAGGAGTGAATCGTGATGGATGAACGGTTAGAAGAGATAAATAAACAAATAAAAGAAATATTCGACCTGAGAGATGAAGAAAATCGCTTGTGGTTCAACAGAATGGAAGAGTTTTGGAGTGATCATATAGTAGAACTAGCTGATCGAGCTGAACAGGTTCCAGGATTGGAAAGAGATAGAAAGTATTGGTACGAAACTTATCAAGAGCAAAAGGAATTATCAAGAGGGCAGATAAAAAAGTTGCAGGAACGAGTACAGGAGTTGGAAGATGCAGCAAAAGGTAGTGCGGTAATCCTTAATACAGCAAGAGCAGAAATCCAGGAGAAGGATGAAATTATAGAAAAATTAGAGGCAGAAAACCAGCGCTACAAAGAGGCTATGGAAAAAGCGATAGGTGGATGCATATATACCAACCCCGAGGTAGCTGGCATATTATCTGAAGCATTGAGAGGGGAATCTTGATGAATGTCTACCAAATTAATAAACGGTGTGGAGATAACGGAAACGGAGTGTTTTGAAAATAATCAAATGCTAATCTGGTCAAGTATTAAGGGACTGGTAGCTGTAAGTCAACAAATGGGAGTAGCTAAAGAGGACCTATTTAGTGAAGGCTCTATTGGCCTACTAAAAGCTTATCGGGGTTTTGATGAATCAAAAGGTTTTCGATTTTCCACTTATGCTGTTCCGATTATTAGAGGTCATGCACAACGTTTTATACGTGATAAAGCAAAGACTGTCAAGTTTGGAAGGTCTGTTACTGACCTAGCTGCTCGGATTGCTAAAGAGAATTGTGTTGATTTATCACCGGAAGAAATTGCTGATAAATTAGGCGAACCATTAGAAAAGGTCAATATAGCTTTACTGAGTAGAATGAATATTGATTCGATTGATCGACCAGTAAGTGACGATGAAGAAAAAGATATCACATTAGGTGACTTGTTAATCAGTGAATCAGATTTCTCAGAAATTCATGTTGATGATTTTATAAATTTCTTAAATGAACGAGAACAAAAGCTATTGGAATTAAGATTGCAAGGCGAAAAACAAAGAAACATTGGAAAGGTACTGTGTTGTTCTCAAGTACACATTAGTCGCATGCTTCAATCGATAGGTGAAAAATATAAAAAATATCAGGAGGGAAAGCTTATGGCTTTTCATGTTAAAGCGAAAGGAAATATTGATAAAGCGAAAAGGATGTTGAAAGATACGGATTTGCCGATTTCAAAAATTGCTAAAGAGACAAACACATCTCCATCTACTTTACGTTATCACGCTGATAAAATCAGAAAACCCGAACAAGAACAATCAGGCAGTGATCAAGATATCCAAAAAAGTTTGAATAAATTACTCGTGGAAAATAAAACTTTACGGGAGGCTAATGAACAGTTACAGGAGCAGATAGAAGAATTTGAAAAGCAACCAGAACCTACTCCCATTGAGCAAGTGGACTGGAAGAGAAAACATGACTTGCTTTTAGAATATATCACTTTGGAAAAGGAGAATCAGAATGAATTTAGATGATTTAACAGGATTGATAAAAGTGTGGGCAATTGACAGAAATTTAGATACTGCTGATCCATCCAAACAAATGTTGAAGGTTGTTGAAGAATTAGGAGAGATTGCTGAGGGATTGGCAAAAGGCTATATGGACATGGTTGAAGATTCTATCGGTGATGAATTTGTAACACTCGTTGTTCTGTCGATGCAGCTAAATTTAAACTTTGAGGAATGTGTTGAAAAAGCATACGTGGAGATTGCAGATAGAAAAGGAAAAATGGTCAATGGTGTGTTCGTGAAAGAAAGTGATCTGCAAGAAACTTCCCAAGTTGCAGGAACAACAAGGGAAGTTACAAATAAAGTTGATAAATTATACCAAGATGGTATTGATAATCCAAAAACCGGTCGTAAGAAATACCAGCGTTAAGGCTTCGTGTCTTCTTTATAGAAGGCATAAACATATTCAAATGTGTCTATGACGGCGTCCATTGCGTTATTATGTTCAAGATGTGCTAAGACTTCTTTTTTATCGGATGTATTGGGGAAATACTTATCATTTGCAATATCATTCGCTAGGTCGCCGATAGGCCTATCAACATCTTTAAAATGCATTAACCAATCTTTAAAATTCATTTTATTCACCTCCCTTACAAGGAGATTATACCAGAAGAAAGGAGGTTTTCATCTTTGCTGAAATATATTGAATTAGAAGGAAAAGTGCCCAAGCATGACTTTGATACATTTAGTACGGATCATACCAATTATAAGGATGCTGCTATTTTATTAGATAATAAGACGGTCGTTGTAGATTTTGATGATCCTGCTTCTGTAAAAATAGGCAACCTAATTTATAATCAACATCCTACGTTAAAAGTTTACACAAAACGTGGCTTCCATTTATATTACAGAAAGCCGAAGCATGTATATTTAAAAAACTGGATAAAGAAACTTACCAATGCTGGTATTCAAGTAGATTACAAGCATACCAGAAAACAACCTATTATTATTAAGCAAGATGGCAGCATGAGGGAAATGGAAAATGATCATCTGCTTGGGCAATTTGACCAACTTCCAGAACTTCCTTTTCTTTTGTTTCCATCTAAGTTATCAGAAGTGTTAGTTGACCTTAAAGAAGGCCATGGTCGAAATAGTAATTTATATACGCATTTGTTGACCATGAGAGAAATGTACCCGGAATACAGCAAGAATCATTTAGAGACTGCCACGCAATTTATTAATGAACATGTATTTGGAGAACCTCTGCACGAGAGAGAGTTGAAAGCTGTCTTAGGTTCTGTCCAATCGAAGTCAGTCGATGCAAACGAAAATAAATTTTTAAACAAAAAAGACATGATCATGACAAGTGAAGTGTTGGTGGATAAATTAGATATTCATTATTACCGAAGCAAATTATTTTTTAGACAAGATGGTCATTATTTATCTGATGAAAATTTATTATTAAGGGCAATCGATAACTTTATCAAATTAAAGCCTAGCCAGCATAAAGAGCTTAAAGAATTATTTAAAATAAAAGCATATCTGCAAAATGATGATGACATGCCAGTACAATTTAACAATGGTTATTGTCTTTATGATAATGAAATTGTAGAAATAGACCCAGGCTTTACGCCCTTTTATTTAAACGCCGCATATGATGAAAATGCCTATGATGAACATGTTGATGAATTTTTGAATTGGTTTACATGTAATCGAAAAGATTTACGTTTATTTGTAGAAGAAGTATTTGGGCATATCATCATGACAAAAGGTTTCCCTCACCGTGCTTTCTTCTTTTGGGGTGAAAGTGGAGATAACGGGAAGTCAACACTTATAAAGATGATACAATCTTTTGCTGATGGTTTACATACCAATGTACCATTAGATAAGTTTGACGATGACACCACTGTTTTTAGTTTGATTGGGAAATTATTAAATGTAGCCGATGACATCAATGCATCTTATTTAGATAAGTCTTCTAATTTTAAAACAATTGTATCAGGTGATCCGGTGATGATTCGTCCTATTTATTCAGCTGCTACTACATTGAATAACAAAGGTACACTCATTTTTACTTGTAACGAAATCCCTGTTTTTAAAGATAAGTCAGGCGGCATTAAAAAGCGTATGCGTGTCATTCCATGCGATGCGAGAGTTACAGAAAGAGACATGGATATCGATAGCAAGCTATCTACAGATAACGCCAAGTCTTATATATTACGATTGGCCATTGAAGGAATGCAACGGATTATAGATAAAGGTGATTTAACCGATTGTAAGGCTGTATCAGATATTACAAAAGAGTATTTTGTACAGTCGGATAGTGTTCTTGGTTTTCTTGAGAGGTATAAAATACATGGGAAAGAAATGAAAAATGCTTATATGCAATATTCCCTTTACTGTGATGAAAGTGGATTAAAGGCGGTTGGTTCAACGGAGTTTGGTAGGAGATTGGCTAAAGAGGGGTACGGTAAGAAGCAAGTTCGTAAAGATGGAAAGAAACCCTGGGTTTATTGGAAAGATGCTTCAGTGTCTTAAGATGTGTCACAAATTTATATGTTTCATCTTGTGACACATTATGAGACTAAGAGCCACAAGGGTTTGAGAGTGTTTTTGATGAATTGATTGTCACAAGATCAAAAATACATCTTGTGACACCTTAACCCCTTGCTATATATATATTTATAATATATTTTTTCTTTTTGTCACAAGATAAATTAATAATGTTTATATAAAAATAAAAGAATAACTAAAAAAGAAGGAGTTAAAAAATAAAATAGAATGTCACACTAATCTTGTGACACTGTTTTGAATCCATGTCACGAGAAGGATTGGACATGTTTTGCATCTTGTGACAATATCTTGTGACACTTTTTAGAAAGCAGGTGAATCACTTGTACGAATGGTTAAAAGACTACCAGGAGTTAAATAATCAAATAGATTACCTGGAGTATAAATTACAACGAGAAAAAAGAGAATTAAAGAGATGGGTGCAAGGTGATTTAAGTAAATTAAAATTAAATGATAGATCTATCTCAGCTGGGTTAGAAAATATAATAGCTGACTTAGAATATGAATTGGCTCATAAATTAAACGATCGTTATGATGCCGAAAAATTAATTGCTTTGTTTGAAGGACTTGATAATCAAATTCTTTATTATAAATATGTAAAAGGAATGACGCTGGAAATGATTTCAGATGAATTGAATTACAACTACAACTATATTAAAAATAAACACGCTCAGATAATGAAGATGATTAAATTTGCTGAAAAGGTAATTTGAAAGTTAGGTAACATTTAAGTACCTTACTATTACAGTGCTGAAACTATTGCTTTTCTGTTTTATAGTAATATCATAGACTTCTGCCAATCGGTGGTTGTCTAAATAACACATCCTATATGTGCGTATGAAACAATTATTTGTAGTAACTATGTAGATGCAGAGCCTTGGAAAAGTTCTGCATCGACCCACATCTAATGAGGTCAGTTTTGCTGGCCTCTACTTTTTAGCCTAGAAAGCGACTCCTTAAAATGATACGATAATATCATATACATAAGAAGGAGGACAAAATGAGCTACTATAATCATATGCATGACTCTAGTGGAACAAAAACGAAATGCACAGAGTGTGGCAAAGACTTTACGTATCAAGAATACGGAGACATATATCCTGGAGGAAAAAGCACTGAATACATTTACTGTCCATATTGTGAGGCCGAAAATGGATCAATAAGAACAAGTGGTTTTGTGAGCACGGATAAAATTAAAGAGTAAAAATTGATAATAAAAAATAAGGCATCCTTCTTGGGTGTCTTTTTATT
>RWZD01000043.1_pt1 | contig 39701 bp, 72 predicted proteins | sample 2187771 | NCBI WGS metagenome assembly RWZD01 (sample SAMN10531866, study PRJNA481165) | viral metagenome | isolation source: viral particles purified by filtration and ultracentrifugation from about... | place: USA: Tennessee
GACCTATCTCAACGATACGGCTAACAAAAAATACAGACACACAACAAACAAAACTAAAACTCTGTTTCCTTTTTTCCATAATTTCTAATTTGTCATTATACTCATTTGATGCTGTTATTGCTTTATGAATCTTCCTTGCCATCGATTCTGAAAACTTATTTGAAATGTAACACTGCATACAATCACAGTTCATAACAGTTACCACCTTTCATCATCCCATTTGATTTCCTTCTTTGGAGCATGTTCAAATCGTTTATGCCTTTTGTTATGACACGACTTACATAATACTCTTAAGTTATCATCCACTAGTGCTAGCTTAGGATAATGTTCCAGCTCATAGATATGATCTACTTCAAGTATTGCATTCTCCTTTGTAGTTACTCTACCTTCTTCTTTACACCAAAGACATTCATAGTTATACTTTTTTAATGTCTCTTTAACTTTATGTCTCCATGCTGTTGAGTTGTAGAACTTACGTTGTTCTTGTTTAGATAAGCGCATGACCTTTTACTCGTCGCTCTATTCTGTTCCTAGTTGGATGAATCTTTCCTTCCACAGCGTGTTCAATAGCATAAGACAATCCACCATATTCTTCAGTGTCAGTTTCCCAATGGAATTCTACTTCTTGTTTCAACTTAATCTCTTCACCTTTGTAGATTACTTTAGGTACAGATGATTCATCTTGAAGTTCGATTGTTAGTAATGGTTTATTTTCTTCCTCACTTCTTATAATCTCCGCACTTTCCTTTCTACAATAAACACACTGCCTGAAATCCCTAGCTACTATACATCTATATTCACGACAACAACTATTACATTTTGCGTAAGTTTTAAGCATTTACTCCCTCTCCTTTTATACATAATAAAAAGACATCCACAACTAAGTAGATGCCTCAACCTTTTCTTTCAACTCATTCATTTTTGATTCGATTAACTTCGTCTTTTCCTTTATCTTATCTTCATACAATCCACTACCGACGTTTCTTTTATTAAGCTTATCAAGTCTGTTTCGCTCACGTCTTATCCAATCATCTGTGTAACCAATAACATAGATGTGATTACAATGATTACACTCAAAGTAATGTTTATCTACTTTATTCTTTAATCTTTTCTTTTTAGGAATCATGCTTGATATTTCGTAACACTTATCGCATTGTGCTTTCAATATGTATCAACTCCTTTTAAAAAAAGACACCCAACTAATCATTAGTGGTGCCTTCGTCTGCTTGGTATTCTCCTGTCTCTAATGTTTTATACCATTTTTCTTTATCGAGTTCGAAATCTCTTCTTTCACTTCCGATAGTTATATAACTATCCACCCTAATCACCATAAGTGTAGTGGCAGATACTAGCTCGAACTCCTGTTCATTTAATTCTTGTTCATCATATCCTTCTACATATTTATCAGTATAATCAAAAAGTATATTCATGTTAGGTTCTTCATCTTTATCAATTGCTTTTTCTATCAATCTCATTACTTGATAAGAATCTCCAATAACTTCATCCCTTATATCAATGTGTGCTGTAAGATTCTCACCTTCATTATTCGATTTGTTGTTCCCTACTTCTCCACTATCATTGCTATCATTTACGTTTTCACTATCTGCATTAGCGTTCCCACACGCCACCAAAACTAATGCGGCCATTAATAAAAACAAATACTTTCTCATCCCATATACCCCCAAATAATATATTACTTATATTATCGGTTAGGTTGACTTTTATTTCAACAAAAATTCCCTAGTAACATTAGTCACTAGGGAATTTACACAATATATAGATCTTCATACATATTTTGGGAGGATAATTTCCCTGCTTTTTATGGCTTTCGCCTATGTCAAGCATAACAATTTTTTAGCTAAAAGTCAAGTTTGATTCACGATACACTCGGCTATATGTTTCAAACTCTTATTTATGTAACTGTATGATCTATGTTGTAAAAAAGCTATTTCCCTAACCGTATGACCTGATAACCTTAAGTCCAATATCGATTCGTATTCTTCTGGCACTCTATATAATCTGTCCTGCACATACTTTATATCCGTAGCTATCTTTGACATTGCCGTTATGTCCTCTACATGTTTTATTGCTTCATTGCCTGTTGGGTCTGATGTCCCCCCTTGTGCTTTAGGCATAACAGATTCGATGCCACCTTGTGCCACTCCTACACTTGCATACTCTTTTTTATGATTGCATATAGCTTCTTGGTAATGTTTATAGTTTTTGATTATGTCGAGTACCTTTTGTGTTGTGTATGTCATGTGTACCTCCTATAAGTATTCAAATATTGTCATTTGCCCCTCTGCATACTCAATGTCATGCTCTAGCATTCCTACATACAACGGTTCGTCATTCTTACGTTCTACCTTGTATATCGTTGTTGTTTCATTGCCATGCTTGGTCAACTCTATTGCTAGTACATCTTCTTCTCCAACTTCGTAGGTCATCAAATCACAATATATTTTCTTAATAGCCATTTGATTGCCTTTCGTGATTTACTTTGTTTTTGTCGTAATAGGCTTGTTCGATTTGTTGCCAAGTGAAGCCTAACATTTCGCCTAACCCTATAAATGCAAGGAACATTTCTTCGTAACTTTCTTTTTCTTCGTCTGTGTTTAAAAACTCTTCGTTTGTAGATATATATATAAACATCGTATTGAATTGCTTTGTGATGTTAGTTTCTTTATACACATTGATATTGTGATTAACCACGTTTGAATGTAACAAGTTAAGTTTTTCTTTGCAGTTAATTTTTCGGTCATTCCCAATACTCAAAATGAAGTGAAGGCAATCAACGTATTCTTCTAGGAGTGGATTTTTATACCTTACCTCTTCTGTGAAACTGTCTACTTTCACAATATAACTCGGCCCTTTCGTTCTCGGCTCTTGTTTTTCACTCCAAAACTTAAATCCACGCCATTCATTTGCTAACTCTCCCAATTCCACCTGCAATGCTAGTATCTTTTTATCTAGTAGAGCGGCACCTTCTAAACCTTTCTCTTTAACAATTCTTTCGTCTAGTTTCTTTTGTGTTTCGAATAATGGTTGTAAGTTCATACTAATATCCCCTCTCTGCTTGTACTTCACGTTCAATTAATGCTTTGACTTCTTCGTAGGATTCTTCGACAATAATTGAGATACTTTTTTGTAGCGCAACATGAGTTTCTCCGTCTTTTTCGCATACCAACTCTATACTGTTTACATTAATTAAAAACGTTCTTCTTTTTTGCTTTTCCGTTAATTCTATAAACATTTTTTATCACTCGTTTCTGTAATTAATATTTCATCAGGTAAGGGTTCGTGTTCCCCTTCTTTGTTGTACAGGAAAGAATTCATAAAGACGTTATCATACACATAAGCCTTGCCGCTTAGAGTTCGCACATCCCCTTTTTCTATATAACAATTAATAATTACCGATCTCTTTCTCATTCTTAAATACCACACACAAAGTTTACTCAACATCATACTTACCTCTCTTCAATTATCTTTTCTATCCCTCTATATGGAATTGGAAACAGCGCACCTTTAGTACTTTGTATATATTCTTTAATCCTGTTATAGTGAATGCTTATATCATGTTCTGGAGAACAAGAACACTTTATTTTTGAACAGTAACGAATATCATTTACGTACCTTGACATTGATATGATTAACTCAACCAAATGATACGATGTATTTTCGTTTGCTAAACCTCTACTTAATGAATCGTGTAAATCGTTTTCTTTGTGTTTAATAAGTTGCTCAAGAATATATAACTCATCCATCACACATATCCCCTCTCGATTATTTCGCCATATTCTTCCGCATCAAACTCATACGGCTTTTCTTTTCGTACTCCGAACTGCTCTGTTATTATCCTTGCATGTATTTTACCGTCTACCCAATCTGATTGAGTGACTGCAATAATCTTATGTCTTGCTCTATGATGCCAACCTTTTAATGATTCGTGCATATCAATCACCTAGTAAATGAGGGTGTTCGTATATGTTGCCGATAACTTCTAATTCCCCGTAAATTTCTATAAACGGATAAAATCCGAATATAGTTTCTACTCCATATGCCCCATGCCTTTTTGTGACAAAACCATTACCTTCACGTAAACACTCGATAATATCCCCCTCATAAATCTCCGTACCGTTTTTGTCGACTAGTCCTGTGTATTGACCGATTGACTTCAGGTCTACTTGTACTAGCTTCATATTTTTTTCATTCCAGTTAACGATATAATGTTTAGTCCGTTTCTTCCCTTTTCTCACATATCCACCATAAAACCATTTATCAGGAATTGGCTCTTTCGCTCTTCCTCTAAACTTAATCTCTCTCACGTCATCACCCTTATTCCATGTTTATTGTATTGAGGTTTACTAAACTTGTACCCCTCACGTTTTAGTTCCTTCTTTTCCTCATCCGTAAAATGACCGTATATCCATAACTTTTGATTATCTTGTCGCTTATAAGTTACTAACATTTTTGTATCACCCAATTTGTCAACATCTTGTACAACTCATCTACACTTTCAATGCCAATAAATTTTGCAACTTGTATAGCTTCGGTTAGTGTAAATTCCGTTACTCCCCTAACTTTTGCGCTATACGCACTCTGCGCTACATTTATGTGTTTAGCCACTTCGTATTGCTTAATTCTATTTCGTTTGTGGTATAGATAGAGTTCATTCATTAATCGCTCACCTCGATACGATATGTTTCTGTGATTGCATCAATAACGTTTAGATGTTCTTCTGTTCCTCGCAATCTAGCAATCTCTTTTTGTTGATACTGTAATGCATCTATCAATTCTTCTATAATCATATTTTGCCAATCGTATTTATTGATAGGGCAATCATCTAGTGACTGCCCGTATGTGTTCATTCCTTTTTCTGTCTGCTTGTCTATATGGTTAGATATAGTATTTAATATTTGTTGTTTGATGGTCATGTTATCGCTCCTTTAATAGTGCTTCTAGTGATACAGGAAACTTGTCCATTGCAATTTCTTTTATCGCTTCTGCATATACTCTAAACTCGTATTGTGCATCTTTTGCAGTACGTTGTTTGATTAGGTGTGCTACCGTTTGTAATGTTGCTGTCCATCTAAAACGAACGTATAAACCGTAAGCGGGTAAAAATAACCTTGCTTGTTCTGGTGCAATTCCATCTTCTAGTGCGTGTCTATAAAGCCTTTCCCCTAAATCGATATACTCCATTAAATCCGTCGATAAACTACTTCCTAATACCCTGTGAACAGGCTTTCCACTTCCCTGTTTTACGTCTTTAGGATATGACCGCCATTCGTTTGCATTCGGAATGTAAAACTCCTCATCTTCTGTTATGTATCGTCTTGATGATTCGTTTCTCGCTCCAAATTCGCTGTTGTTAGAGCCGATTAAATATTTTTCCCACTGTCTGACAACCATCATTGGTGCATAAACTTCAAACTGCATTACCGCATGTCTAAATGGACTGTCGTGTCCTTCTCGTGCTAAAAAATCAATTAATCTATCGTTTTGTTCGTCTGTATATTTATCTGATTCTTTGTCAAAACTAACTCTTGCAGCGTTTGTCACTGTGTTGTCATTACCCATCACATCTACTAATCTGATATATCCTTTATCTAAACAATTTACTTTCATTTGTTTTCCTCCGTCATTGTATTTTGTTTAATTCTTTTATTGTGTTAAGTACGACTGTTTGTAGTTGTGTTATTCTCTTACTTCTAGCCCCTGCTTGTGTTTCTAAATTTAGTTGATTAAGCAATCTGTAATTATATTTAAGTACCTTATCTACAGTCGCAGTCTCAATTCTTATGTTTTCTGGATCTCTACTCATGACAATTCCTCCAATGCTTCACGTAAAATATTATGCACCGTTTTTGTTGCGCTACCTTCTCCGCCAACTACCAAACTCATTGCGTTTTTAGCCTTTTTGATAGCTTCACGATAGCGTTTGTTTTGTTGTTCCAATTTGTGTATTTCCATACTGTTGCTACTCACCATTCTGTTGCAATCAGCATACATATCTATATATCCCATCTTGTGATTAGTTCCGTGTAGTCGTTCAGCTTGTTCGTAAAACCACGCATAAGTATCAACGCTCATTTTTACTTCGTCCGTAAAATCTCCATCACTGTCATTTAATCCAGTAACCTTATTATTCATCTCTTCCAACCGTTCTTCACTCATTCCGATAACCTCTTTTCTTCGCAAATCTCATCACTCTACGATGTTCTTCTCGTAATTTTTCTAACTCGTTTTTGAGATAATTTATCTCTCGTTCTGATTGTGGGCATTTATATGTTACATGCATTGAACTTAATAACACTCTTAACTTTGGTATGCTTATTGTCTTTTGGTTACGTATGGCATAACGTAATTGGTCACGTGCTTCTTCAAATTTCAATTTACCAGCCCCTAAACATATCATCGTATTGTTGTTGCCAATATGGACTTAATTTTGCATCTATACTTGTTTTTCGATATTTACGCCATCTGCTTATTACAAACTTTATTTTTATGTTTCGATACATACTCTTGATACCTCGATTCATCTTGTTTTCTCCATGTGTGATTCTCGTTACTTTTGACACGTTGCCCACGTTTTAATGGTGGAGTGGTGCTTGCTTTTTCTAAATCCCAACCATATTCGTTTACTCTTTTCCAGAAGGTGGATCTATTTATGTTGTATTTATTCAAGTTGTTATAAACCCAGGTAGGATATTTCCTCGTTTCTTTTTGTGCATTAACTCTCATTTCATCAAGTCTTTTTTTGTTGTTCTTTATTACTTTTGTCGTTGCTGCTTCTTTAGCATCCATCCCTCTATATACTCGTTTGTAAAATGTATTTCTGTTGATTCCGTTTCTTTCAGCTAGTTTCATATACTTTTCTAAGTGTCTATATTTTTTAGGTGGAGTACTGACGGCTCTGTCAATACTCCAATTTTGAAAATACACTCTTGTATATAATAGGTTTTCGCTTATTCCAATTTCTTTCGCTTTTTCATAATCTTTAGGTGTGATGTAATATCTCATTGGTTACACCTCATTTTTTCGTAAGTCATTAATTATCCTTTCTTGATAACCTTTTAACTTTGTTTCTTTGTCCGCTTTTAAATCAAATGCAATCTTTGCCAACACATAAGCATCTCTTACGTTGTCGCTGTCGTGTTCAAATCCCCACTTTTTAAATATGGGTAAAATCATATTATCTTTAGAGCTGTTTCCTTTGCCTGTAGCGTATTTTTTAACTTGGCTAGGTGTTACTATTAAAAATGGTTTATTCGCCGTAAAAAGAGCGATACGAATCGCATAACCATATCCAAATTGGAAACTTATTCCTCTTCCTCTACTTCCGTATGAAAAACCTTCAATTGCTATAACGTCATCGTCTTTTAATTTAGACATTATTTTTTCCGTTAGAATTATCATTCGTTGTGGATCGTTCTTTTCTTTTGTTGTGATTTCTTCTGCTTTTATCACTTGACCAGACTCGTCTAATATTACGAGTCCAGTCTTTGTACTTAAATCTAGTCCTACGTATCGCATGTTGTCACTCCTAGAATCTGTTCAAATATATGTTTCACTAATGGTTCGGGTATGTTAGATCGTGCGTTGTATCTACCGCCTTCCCATTTGATATATTTCATGTTTGTCATTTCGGAAGGTTTTTCGTCATCCAACTTCAAATCAACGTTAGAAGCGAATTTCGTTGCTTTTTTGTACTCTGTTCCATAATTTCCGTAATAGGTAAAATTGTCATAAGTCAAATCAAAGCCTATGACCGACTCGATATAGTCCCACATCCTCCCGTACGCTGGGTTTTCAATGATGTGATATTTAGGTTTATATCTCTTAATGATTTCGATAGTGTTAAATATTGTTAATTCACCATTTATCCTTTTTATTAACGATTTGTCGAACGCAAATGGACACCCCTCATACAAGTAATCGTCATATTGTCTTATCGTGAATTTAGATAATGGTACTTGTGGTTCGAACAACGAATCGCCTTTTTCCTGTTTCCAGCAAGCATTGCCCCCCCTCATCGCACTTGCAACACTCCAACTTTCACAAGGTGGACTTGCGATGATTAAGTCGGGTTTTGGCAACTTATCTAGAGTGTCGTACATTTTGTTGTTTCCGAATAAATAACTGTAATCTGCTAAATCTAAATTTATAAAATGGTTGTTTTTATTTTCTATATCCATTCCGATTGGATATATTTCGATTTCGTCTTTAAAATACTTTTCGACAACTTTTGTATAACTACCATTACCACTATCAAACAAAACCCATACAATCATGTTGTCACTCCTAAAATGGTAAGTCCGAATCGTCAATCGGTGCACCTTGTTGTGCTACTGGATTGGGTGCTTGTCCGTAATTTTGTTGCGGTGCTTGTTGCATTGTGTTACCTGGTGTTTGTTGTGTTTGTTGCTTACTGTCAACAAAATGGAAACTCTCTACAATCAAATCCGTTGTGTACACTTTCACTCCATCTTTGTTAGTGTAACTACCTGATTGGATACGCCCTTCTACTCCTACTCGATTTCCTTTTTGTAAATGATTTGCCATGACTTCCGCTGTTTTACCAAATGCCACGATGTTAATAAAGTCTGCATCGTATTCACCTGTTTCTTTATTTTTAAATGGTCTATTAATTGCAATACTTGATTTTCCTACTGCTGTTCCTGTTGGTGTATATGCTAGTTCAATGTCTTTAACCAATCTTCCTAAACCCGTAAAGTTATTCATTTGTTTTCCTCCTTGATTTCTTTGTGATCGAAATATTCAATCTCCATTTCAGTTGGACTACTGTAATCTTCATCTATCCCGTCTAAAACATTTATCTTTGGATGTTCCATAACTGTAAATGCTATATCTCCGAACGTATCAGAAGTCCTTTCGGCATTGTCTAAAACCTCAAAAACTTCTTCTTCTGTTAAGTCGGTTTCGAATTTTAATTCTTTTAAAAAAGTTAATTTTTCCTCATATAAAAACCCATATTTTTTCATTTGTTTTCCTCCTGTTTTTTCACGTATTCTATTAACAATTTGTTCATTCTTTCCCTGTTCTTTTCCAGTAAATATTTATCCAGTACACTTACGTCACTGTCAAACGTGATTCCTGTTTTATCACCTTGTTCAAAAATGAGATACTCAATCAATGTGTAGAGCCAAAAAGATTCATTTAAGATTGCGCCCTCAAACACTTCTCGTAAAGTCATTGATAGGTCCTTTCTAAATCTAAAAATAGGTTATGTTCTTTGATGTAAACTAGTTCAACAGTTCCTACAGAACCATTACGCTGTTTCGCTATGATAACTTCCATGATGTTGTTGGTATTGTCTTTGTCGTAATAGTCGTCACGATGTAGTAACTCAATTACATCTGCATCTTGCTCTATACTTCCGCTATCTCGTAAATCTGACATCATAGGACGTTTGTCTTGTCGTTGCGTTACTCCTCTTGATAGTTGAGATAACAGATATACTGGGACTTTATTTTCTCTAGCAATCTCTTTTAGTGTTCGTGTTATTTCTCCGACCTCGATGTTTTTACTCTCATAGTTTTTATCACTTCGGATAAGTTGTAAGTAATCAATCATGACTAGTATTTCTTCGTTCGGATATTTTTTCCTTAATTCCGCAACTTCTGACCGTATCTCGTTTACTGTTTGTCCTGACTTGTCGTAAATGTATAATTTGTATCGCTCCGATATTGCTAGCGCATTTGTAAACTTGCCCCAATCTTCCGAGGCAAAATACTGTTTAGGATTTCTCATTTTGTGGCCGTTAATTCTTCCGATGTTAGATAATAAACGTCTGTTTAATTGGTCTGCTCCCATTTCTAATGAAAAAATGACTGTTACTCCTCCGTTGTCACAATGAGCCTTTGCATGTGCTAACATTTTCGCTGTTTTACCGAGTGATGGACGTGCAGCACTTACAATCAAGTCACCCTCTTGGAATCCGTCTAAAATTCTATCCATGTCTTTAAAGCCTGTTTTATACCCACTCATGCCTTCTTTTTGATTTTCGATAGTTTGGTATAGTTCAACCATTGCTTCACTGTGGTTGTACTCTTTTTCAACGTTTACAGATATGTTTGATAGAGCATCTTTCAATTCAGCAACATCTGATATGCTTGTTATTTCTTTACTCTTAATTTTGTTTACTTCTCGTAATTGCCACGATTCGATTATTTTTGATTCTAAAAATTTGAAGTTTTCCGTTGTTGCAATTCCGTTTACGATTTCCGCAAGTCTCTTTTTGTCAATTTGTCCTTTGGATGCTACCACTACAGATACGACATCTATTGTTTCGTTTTGGTTATCCAGCTCTGTTATTATGTTAAATACGTTTTTATTAAATGGATCGTGTAGTTTGTCCGATGTAATTACTGTTTCTTTGATTAGGTCACCTTCTTTTAAAAGGCAACCTATGAAACTACTCTCGGCTTCTAGATTGAGCATTACGCTCCCACTCCTCTATTTTTTTAAAGATGTCGTTGTTATATTCTTCTCTTGGTGTTTCAGACAAATGTGCGATTGTCGGCGGAAATCTCTCTGTTATGATGTGCTTTTCAGCCTTCTTCATAACTTTTTCATAATTTTGATGTCGCATGAGCCTTGTCCATGTATCTAACTTTTCACTACTTACTTCAAAATTAGGGTAGGTAAAGTTAATAAGTTTAAATAATTCTTTTACCTGCTCTCTATTCATCTACAAGTTCCCCCAATCTATTTCATTGGTTTTTGATTCCTTCTCGTTTAAGTAACCTTCAAATTTAGTTCCAAATAATGTTTCAGGTCTCAAGTAACGATTCATTTTGTTATCTTCTTTCCAGTCATTTGTTTTTTTGTCTATGACTTTTTTAAAATCATCAACTGTAAATCCTTCGTTCATTCTTGCGTTGATTAGAGTTTTAGTTTTGTTTGTTGTGTGTCTGTATTTTTTGTTAGCCGTATCGTTGAGATAGGTCACTATCTCGACTATATAATTATCTATATCTATATCTTCTTCTAATTCTTCTTCTGTTGCGTGACAGTCACGTGACTGTCCTGTGACACCTTCTAACATCTTTTTCTCTCGTTCTCTTTGACGTCGTTTTCGCTCTCTATTCTGCAACCTTATGCGTTCCATTCCCTCTACGTTCTGATGTTTTTCCCAGTTTTCTATAGCGATAAAGTGTTCATCGTCAATTGTTATCATCCCAAATTGTTCAAATGTTTTTAAAGCTAATCTGACAGTAGATACTGGACGATTAAAGATTGTTGCTAACATTTCATCTGTGTATGGTATGTTTTCAGCTAAATAGATGTAACCACTTGAATTCGTCTTTCCTGCTTGTGTTAGTAACTTGATCCATATAACCAAAATGGTATCTGCATCGGGCATTTGTTCTATCAATCTGATTTTTTCATCATCAAACATTGATGTACTCAACTTTATCCACTTGACGTTACTCATTTTGTCACTCCTTGCTGCAACTCTCTTTCCATTGCCGACCGTTTAGCTTTAATATCAAATAACTTATGGTCTAAACTCTTATATCTAGCTTTATAACGTGTGTAAGTGTAGTTTCCTTTGTCCTCTTTTTCTCTTAATGGTGTAATAGCAATTTCAGATTGCGCTTGTTTTTCTGCTATTGTTCCTGTTGATTCAAGCATGATTCTTGCTTGTTCGTGCTTTCGCTCTGTATACGCTGTGTCTTTCATGTAAAGTGCATCAGACATAAGTTCACCTGTTAACCTCATAGCTTCTACATATAAATCGTGTAATTCGTATAGATGTGGTAGTTCATTTTCGTCTAGTAATTTAATTGCTCCTAATATGCTGTTTAGTTGTTCAGCATTGCGTTTTATTCTGTCAAGCATCTATCCACTTCCTTTACCAACCGTAATGGATTAGTAGTTCTTTCCGTTTGTTCTGTCTCCATTCTCTGCCTTCTTTTGTATAGTCGGCAAAGTTATGACACGTACCACTATTAACGCTAGGTCCACAAAGTAAAGCTAAATTTGCTGGATCGTCACCTCGTCCACCTTGTGCAGCACTTATTAAATGTGCCACTTCAAAACTGTATGCTCTTGTACGTCCGCAACGTTCACATTTCATCTGTGACCTCTCGTATACTTCTTGACGTGCTTTTTGAGTGATTTTTGCACGTTGCCCTCTAGTCTGTTTGTGACGTTTTCGAGTTGGTTTTGGCGCAGGGTTAAATGTCATTGTTGACCACTCTTTTTCATGAGTGCTTTTGTTAAATACTGGTCCATTTGATTGTGGTTAAATCCACTAGCCACCTGCTTGGCATACCACGAACCGAACTGTTCTTCCGTTCCGCCACCTTGCTTAAATTTAGCTAATAAAATAGGCTTTCCGATTTCTTGTGTTTGTTGTGAGTTGTTCTTTTGATAGGTGATTTGATTCCCAAGACTTCCGTTTGCATCGTCATCTTCTTCTGTCGATATACCTAACATTGCGGATAAACTATAACGTTTCAGATAAGTTATTTGACCACCCATTTCTTGTATAGAGTTATTTGCCATAACTTTTAAAGGACTTGATTCCATCCATTCACCCGAAGTGTGATTGATTCTAGTTTTAACAACTACAAATAAATGGTTATTCTCGATTTCAGTTCCAGCAGATTGTGTAACTGCCAATCCATTTTCTTTAAAATGCGGTTTAATGGCATCTAACACACCACCTAGATCTGTGTATTCAAACGTGTATTGACCGCCTTTTTTGGTTTGTACACGTACTGTTTTGTTATGTTTTGGATTTTCAATTGCTCCCCATGCATTAGATAACGCTTTACTAATTTCTTTGATAGATTCAGATGTTTTCATTAAAACGGCAACTCCATTTCTTCGACATATTCAATGTCGTTATTTGTTAAAAACTCAATTAGTAAATCTCGTTGTTTATCAGTAACGTAAACTGTGTAAGATGTTGTTTTTTCTTCGATGTTTCCGAATGGTAAATCATCAATTGTTCTAAAGGTTTCCTCGTGCTTTTCCACTTGTTCGAATTCGATTTCTTTCTTTATTTTTTCTTTCTCTAGTTCAGCTTTACGTTCAATTTCTTGTAACTGTTTTTCTTTACGCTCTATCTCCTTGTTTACGTCATCGAGAATCGTCTTTTTGACTTCTTCAATGTCTTTGTATTCAAGTTGTGATAAATACGCTACAACAGACAAATTTAGGCTGTTCTCGGCATTTTGTAATTTCACAAACGATTCGATGTTTTCTCTGTTCATGATTTCGAGTTTTTGTTCGTTTAGTAGATTGTTAGCTTTAAACTCGATGGATTCTTTTGTTTGTGTCATCGATGCACTTTTATTTAAAAAGCTATCTTCGATTACTAGTTGACTAGCAAACTTATTTTCCAGTTGTAAATCCTCTATTACTTTGTCGATAAAGGCTTGTAACTCTTGTCGTCTTTCTTCTTTTCTACGTTCTTCGTATGCCTTCAATTGTTCATTAATCGGATTGATTACATCGTCAAATAATGCAGTGATTTCCTTCATCTCTTTTTCAAAGTTTGTCACTGGTTGAGTGAGTTGTTTCTTAATGTCTTTTCTGTAATCATCTGCAGTCTTACGTCCTTTTCGTAGTTCAGCTAATGTCTTTCTTATGTCTGATGTGTTTTCTTCTGTAAACACTAGATTTTCATACTTCTTTAAGATTCCTTTTAATTCGTTCACTACTTGTTCTTTGTTAAACTCAACCTTTGCAGGTTCAAGTGTGATAGTTGATATTTGTAATTCGTTCATATATTCCATTCCTTTCTGTTTCCGACTAAAAATATTTGTGATACTTGCTCCCCTTCGTATAAATGGTTTTCTAAACAACTTTTGTCGCAAAAAAATCCGTCTTTTGTCATTAAACATTCGTATCCAATGTAAATGTCATCATCACACCATTCACATTTTTGATGATGTGGTGTATAATAAGGGTTCATATAGTTTTTTCCTTTCTTGTCTCTGTTGGCGCAGAGACATTTTCTTTTGTGTAGACGTGCTTTTCTAAGTTGTATTCATGTTCAAAAATTGTCGTAACTCCATCTTCGGAACGCTCGTCATCAAACGTTACGTACATTAAACTTCCGTCATCAAACCAAGAAATCGACCTAACAATACATTCTTTTCCATGCCAATTAATATAAAATCTCATTGCTTTACCTCCTATATAATTCTTTGTAACACTCGTTACAGATACCACTAATCAATATCTCTCTTAAATCAATCGGTATATCTGGTAATGCATCTTGTATATGTTTTCCGTTCTTCCAGTCCTCAAAATCTTTCATCTTTACTTCTGCTTCGTGGATAGTGCTACACCTACGACATATGTCGATGATTGTTTTATTCATCGTCACTACCTACATTCTCAATAAAAAATTCTAGTGCCGATATGGTGCTTAAATAAAGATTAGGATTGTCTATCTGCTTACGTTTGGATCTAATATCATCGCTTAACTGCTTAGCTTGTTTGATTAAGTTTTCCATGTGATTCACCTCCTTTAAAGATTTATAACTTGACCAATTAAATACATCGATATTGCAAATGTGTAGACAATCCCTACACCAGCAAGTCCGATAAAAACTACAAACGCTCGTAACAACTTCTTATCGCTCATTTATTTCACGTCCTTTCTGTCCTCTGCGAAACAGATTACTTTATAATTAGCGTCCATTTGCTCAGTGTTTGGATTAATCATATGGATGTCTTTTGCGTAGATATATTGTTTATCCGCACCAGTTATTTCCCAAGCTTCAAAGTCAAATGGACTGCACAGCTTATGAATGACGTCCCCCTTTCGTAACTCCCACACATCCCTACCATGATTCGCCCACCATCTACGCTGTTTTTCTTTGGCAATTTCTTCGGGTGTTGCGTGTCTGACAGTCGAGTATCTAGGGTCATTTATGTTGTTTCTATGCTGCTTATCCTTTATTTTTATTACTGCATTTGTTGACGTATCTTTTACCCAATCCCCAACCTCAAACGTTTCTTCTACTTCGTAGCCGATGTATAGGGCTCTTATGAGGGTATCTAAATCAATACTTTCGAACGCTTTATTGTTTCGTTTTGACAGCAACCATCTTGTTACGATTCCATGAATCGGTAACTCCTTCTTTTGTAACTCTAATTCCTCTGCTTGTTCTTTATACAATTTAACTTTTTCCATCTACTCCACCCCTTCATAATGTCTTTCAAATTCTTCAATACTGTTAAACTTAAAATTTCCTTTGTTCGTACTGATGTAAATCATTTCTTCTTTTTTAGGTATCGTTTCTATGACCAGTCCAACTAATGATATAGATACGATTAAAAACAGTAGTATTTGTGGATACTTTTTATACATCGTTTTCCTCCTCTATCGGTAATTCGCTTGGCATATAGGCAAATAGTAGAGCAAAGAAGAAAGCTATAAAACTAGCGATATATTGTTGTTGCGTAAGCAATGTACCTGACATCATAGCGATAACAACTGATGCGTATTTCATGGTTTCCTCCTTAAAATAAATCGTTTAATGTACATCCAAAAACTTTAGTTAACCTTTTAGCTTCAGGAATGGTAAAGTCACTTTGTCCTGTTTCTTTTAAGTGATAGGTCTGTTTGTTGATTCCAATAAACTTAGCGACTTTCCATTGCGGCATGTTATTTTCTTCTCTTACCGTTCGTAGTTTTCCGTACATTGTTATCACTCACTTTCAACGCCGTATTTAATAGCCATTTCTTTAATGATTGCTAAATAAATTTCTGTTAATCTTGCATCACTATCTATCACATCTAAATTGTTTACTTTATCTACTTTCGATTTACTAGCACCATTTAAAGCCATTTCAGATTTACGATTTGTTAATCTAATGGACAAACGACATTTAGCACGTTCCTCTAATAGTTCATAGCTTTCTTTTCTTACATCTGCATAGGCTTCAAATCCTCCACGTTTTTTAGCGATAGCATTAATAATTTTGTTTGCCTTCCTTCTCCATTCTTGAGTGTTTAATGTGATGATTTCACCTATCTCATTTTGTTTCTTTTCAACTTTATCAATTCGTATTGCTTGTTCATTTTGTCTTCGTTCAATTCCGATTAGCGCTTGTAATTCTGGACTAAATTGTGAAACATCTAATTCATTCTGTTTGATGTGATTTTCCATCTTGTTAAAACGTTCGATATAAGCGACTGCGAATTGAGTTCCTTTTTCACCCGTCATTCTAGTTGAGTAAAGTTCACATCCCTTTTTAGTTAATCGGTAGCAAGGTTTAACTCTGTTTAAAGCATCCTTGTATTCATCTTGTATAAAATAGTTGCCCACACTTTTGTGGTCATCTCCAAAATGCTTAATTATTGTATCTATATCCCGCAAAACTTGGTCATGCCTTCTACCTACCATTTCAGCTACTTCTAAACTTGTTAATGTTTTTTCAATTTGATTCATTTGCTCATTCTCCTTTTGTTTTTGATATAATCCCTATATAAAGGGGGTGATACACATGAAAGACATTGTTTTTACATTAGAATTCGATGATGATTCCGCTAACTCTCGTGCCAATAGATACCTAGAAAAGGGATGGACTCTGTTGCACGTTGGTACTAAAACAGCGGATATTCATAACGGGCAATCTTATTACAATACTTCTTATGTTGTTGGTGCTAATCAAGAACAATACGAACAGTATAAAATCGATTCTAAAAGCAATCCCTTAGAAAAATTAATTAAAGATTTTGACGTGTAGCAATAGTTCCAAAGTAAAGTCCTTTATCCGCCAGATAGAGGGCTTTATTCATTTCTACATAACTTAAACCACTGTTCTTACAAATCCTTTGAAGTTCCTTCACTAATTTATTCACTTCACTAGATTGTTCTTTCGTTCTGATTTCAGTTGGCAGTCCATCTACTAATTGAATTTTTTTCATTTTGATTCATTCCTTTCTTCAGCTAATATTCTTGGTACTGATGTTTTCATAAAGAATTGAGCCATTTCTTTTAATGTTTCCTTATCTTTGATTTTCATATTCGTCAATCCTTTTTTACGTCTACCCACGTATTTTTTATTTTTATTTCCATCCATCTAAAATGCTTATGATTGCCTTTATAGTCGGTTCATAAATCCACCAACGTTTTCTATTTTTACGTCTTTCGTGAATCTTCACTCTTGGATCACTTAGGATCTCATCATCTAAATATCTAATTGACATGCACGTGATTTCAGATAGTTTATTGATGTCTACCAATAGTAAGTTTTGATGTATTTGTTTCTTTAGCTCCTGTTCAATAAACTCCCTAACTTGTTGTTCATCTACTTGTATTTCAACTTGTGCAGTAGGTATCATTTCATCCCTCCTTTAAATAGATAAGATTTTCTTAATGTGATTAATATGTTCTTGCGCTTTTGGTCCATTGCGTTTACCCGTTAAAATATCCGAAAGATAAGGCCCTGATATCCCAAGCAACTTTGCTAATTCACCATGTTTCATTCCTCTTTTATAAAGTTCAGAACGTACTTTAAGTTCCAATTCTTGCGACATAAAACATCCTCCCTTCTTATGTAAAGCTAAAAATTTAGCGAAAAACATTGACAAATTTTAAATCTAGTTTTAATATATAGACATAGCTAAATAAGACTTATAAAAAGCCTGTAATCTCACATTTTAAAACGTTCCCCAACGAAAAAATGTTTTTAAATAGGTCGTATTTTTTATTGTCTTTTTTCGCTAAAAAAATAGCTTACCTAGAGTATATTAAAACTAGTTTTAAAAGTCAACACTTTTATTAACTTCTTTTAAATTTAGTTTTAAAAACTAGGTAAAAAAATGGAAGGAATAGTTGATATGAATGCTTTTGAACGTTTAAAAAAATTATGTGATGAGCAAGGAATATCTGTAAATACTTTGGAAGAACGGATTGAAATTGGTAGAAATTCATTATATTCCTGGAAAAACAACATACCAAAAGGAACAAATTTAATTAAGGTAGCTGATTACTTTAATGTATCTACGGATTACCTACTTGGACGTACAGAAGAAAAAGAAATCCAAGACATTGCAGCGCACTACGATGGAGAAGAATGGACAGATGAAGAACTAGATGAAATTGAACGTTTTAAGGAGTTTGTTAAATCACGAAGAAATAAGGAGTGATCGCATTGCCTTATGAACAATTATTAAATGAAGCATACCAGGAAGATGTGGAAGTATATGAAGAAACATTATCTAAAAGAATTAAAGGCCTATATGCCGATAACGTTATTTGGTTAAACAAAGGATTGTCCACAAATGATAAGACATGTACGTTAGCTGAAGAACTTGGCCATTATCATACAACTAGCGGAAACATCTTGGATCAATCAAATATATACAATCGCAAACAAGAAAAACAAGCTCGTAATTGGGCCTATAAAAAGGTAGTGCCATTACATAAAATTATTGAAGCATTCAATAGTGGGGTACAAAGTAAATATGAACTTGCTGATTACTTGAATATAACAGAAGAATTTTTGTTAGAGGCTTTAAATAGATATAAAGAGGAATATGGAATATCTAAAACAATAGATCAATACACTATATTTTTTAATTCATTAGCAGTCATAAAATTATTTTAAAGGAGGTGATCCGAACTTTGTCCAATCTTAAAAAAACGTCTACCCACGTTTTAAGGATGGATAAAAATGAAATTATATAAAACAGATATTGATGAAGAAGTCTATTATTACTTTTTAAAGAATGGTGATAAGCGTTGGATGTATCGCCATAAGTACTATGATTTGTTTGGAAGAAGGAAAGAAAAGAAAAAAAGTGGTTTCGAATCGGAGAATGCCGCATATAGAGAGTTATTAGAGATTAAAGCTGCAATACTTGATGGTCAGTTAATCAGTGTGGAAAAAAATCAGTTAACAATATCGCAATGGTTTGACATATGGTACGAGACAAATGAACGTGGCTGGGAAATTAAAACTAAATTGCAGCGGAAAAGCATCATCGATAATCACATCAAGCCATTAATAGGCAAACACAAATTAGTGACCTTAAATAAAAGCACATATGTTAGAGAGTTTATCAGTAAACTTACTTCATTGGAACTTAAGGAAAGTAGCATATCTTTAATCCATGATATTTTTAAGATTGGAATAAATGCGGCAATTGATGATGAAATAATCAATAGAAACAGATTCACAAAGATCACTTTTGAAAAAGAAGAATTAGATAATTTTTTGTCTCCAAAAGAATTGAATAGTTTTCTTATGTATGCTGGAAAATATTGCAACATAACAACTTATACTGCAATATTATTACTTGCATATTCTGGATTAAGAAAAGGGGAATTACTCGCCTTAAAATGGAAACACATTGATTTAACCAACAATAAAGTTACAGTATCTCACACTAGGGATAAGCACGGAATTAGAAGTCCCAAAACAAAAAACAGTTATCGTACCATTGGCATTGATGAAATAGTAATAAACCAAATGAGGCTATACAAAAAATGGTGTATTGAGAAAAATCTCCAATACGGGAATGCGTTCGACAAGTTTAACGATCATATTTTCATTTCATATAAAGACGGTGAGCCTATTAATGACTATTACTTTAACGATGCTTTTAAACTTCTTTATGAAAAAATAAAACTCGACGGTTTTAATTTAAAAGAAATAACGCCTCATGGATTAAGACACACACACGCAACTGTATTGATAAGTAATGGAGTTCCACCACAAGCCATTGCCAAACGTTTAGGGAACACTGTGAAAATGATTTATGAAGTGTATTCTCACTTTTTTGATGAATTAGAAGAAGTATCCGTACAAGCGTTCAATGACAGCCTATCTATTTGGGGCTAGTGTTGGGGCTATGTGTTAGCCCCTTGCCCCTATAATGTTGATATACCAAGGGATAAGATTAGTTTCTATTATTGTTCCCAATTTAAGCTCTCTAATAAACCAATAAATTAAAACAATGTATTGAAATTACTCTAATATTGATTGTACCGTACTTTACGATAGTTATAAGTGTATTAAACATAGCAAGATAAAGCAAGAAAACGAACGTAATTGGGGCTAAATTCGGGGCTATTTGGAGCTAAATAAAATAAGTGGGTAGATTGTATTTTAAGATTGATTAAATAATAAATAATCACAAGAGTAGCCAAGCGCTGCTCTTTTTTATTTGGTAAATAAAAGAAGTGGTCTTTTTCTATAATTTATCATACAATAAGAACAAATGTTCCTAGAGGTGATAACATGAGAAAAGATATTACCGATGAAGAAATAGCTAAACTTTATTTGTTTTTAGACTTAGCTATTAAGAATTTACTTTACGATATGAAATGCATTTATGATGGCCCAATAAAGATAAAAGATCATTATGCACATTATATAGAAGGTTTACTATCTAAAGCACGTGAAGAAATGCGGAAGATTAAGAAGGAAATGTACGATAGGAAAATACAAGTGGTTCATACTGGTGAGGATCGTATGTTTTCGTTTTATAAATTTGTTCTAGATAGAGAAGAATATGAAAAATTTTATCATAAGGCAGTAATTAAAAAGAATGTGGAGTATATTATTAATAGATTATAGAGGACAGTTTACGCTGCCCTCTTTTTTTACGCAAAAGAAAAAAGCCACTCACGATTAAGTAAGTGGCTTAAATCTAACCTACGAAGGTCTGCATACGTATATTATATCATATTTACTTACTAGGCTCGTTTGTTAACCTCTGCTCGTACTTTTTGATACGTAGCGTTGTCAATTCCTAATGATTTGCGCCTATTTTCGTGTCCTCGTCCGTGCTTGCCTGCGATAACTTCCTTGGCCATTTGAGATACAGATTTACTGCTAGATGGATGGATTCCCGCATTCACTAACTTCCTTACTTTTTCATACTCCGATTTTGATATTCCTAGTGACTTACGTCTAGTTTCATGACCATTACCATGTAGCCCTTTTTTAACCTCGTTGGCCATTTGTTGTACTGTTTTTGTCGTAGTAGGTTTCTTCTTTTTCCCTGATGTGATTGCGTTAACTTCTTTTCTAACTTTTTCGTACTCGGCTTTACTAATTCCCAAAGATTTCCTACGCGCTTCGTGACCGTTTCCATGTTTCCCGTCAATGACTTCTTGGGCCATTTTTGCAATTGATTTGCTATTTGTTTTATTACTTGTAGACGATGTGCTTTGTGACACATTTTTAAGTTTAATGTTAGGCTTTTGCCCTGTCTGTAATTGCGATAATGTTAAGCCGCCTGTCATTTGGATATGTGGGTAGTCCTTAAAGCTAGTCCAATCTCCGCCCCACTCAAACCCTAGTGATTTGGCAATCTGTGCAACCTCACGTAATTTATTTGTTGGCCATGTTGCCGTAGTACCCTCTTTGTTGGTAATAAACATGTCCAATGCTAAGCCGTAATTGTGCAAGGATTGTCCACCTTTTGCATTTGTGACAATGTTACCTGGTTTAGTTCGACCTTGTGCATATAAAGCATTTTGTTCCGCGTGTGATCTATACCCATCACTAAATAAAACGTAAATACCTTGCTTATATGCTCTACGAATAATTTCCTCTGCTCCCTGTTTAATTACTGGATGTACTGCACCAATACGTTTTAATGCTTTATTTACTAAATTATCTACTGACATTTCCATCATCCTTTCGTATTTTTAAAATAAAAAAGAACGTGATCTAATCACGCTCTTTTGCCTGTTTGTATAACTCATATCCAAAAACTGCAGTACCACTAACTAAAATTCCTTGCACAAAAGCATCTACATTTGCACCTAACATCAATACAGATAGAACAATACCTACAATTAATAATGCATACGGAATTAACCATTGTTTAAATCCAGGTGTTTCCTTAAAGATTTTTCCTAAAATAATTAATGCAGGAATTAAAATTAATGCTTCATCAATTAAAAATTCGTTTAAAAATTCCATAGTTAATCATCCTTTCCTTGTTTTACTAAATTATCAATACGCTTATGCGCTGACTTTGTAGACTCGTCAATACGTATTAAATCAGTGTGCATACGATTTACTTTTTCGTCAGTTGATTGGATGCTACGTCTTATGTCGTGCACGCCAGTGTCGATATTTTTTAATTGCGCTTCAATCGTTGCATCCCTCGTTGCTTCTTGTCGTATTTCTTTATCGCGTCCTTTTACAAATGTGAAATACGTTATAATCACTCCAAATATAGTCCCTACGCTACCAATTAACGGCTCCCACATAAGCAACTCCTTTCGCTTTTTGACATAAAAAATAACACTATGCCTTTAAAATTTTTTCTAAATGCATGAGTGTTTGTGACTTAATTTTGATATTCGTTTTTTCTAATTCTTCTATATCGATTGGTTCGATATTAACTTCTATTTCCTGTTGCATCAGTTCGTCCATTTTTTCACCGAAAATCTTTATGTCGCTTTTCTTGATTTGGACACTGCCATCGTCAAAGTCTTTTTCTTTGTGTTTATCAATTAATTTTCGTCTCAACTTATCTGATGCAACGAGTTCCTCACTAATATATTTTTGTGCCCTTTGTATTTTAAATGCTAGTTTAATTGGTAATTCTTTGTCGGATAATTCTCCCAATCCAAGTGAAAGATTATATAAGTCATTTACTTTCAGTTTCATGTTACGCTCCTTTCAGCAATTCGATTTCTTTTTCCATTTTATCGATACGATTTTCTAAAGTTCCGAAACGTTCGTCATATGTTTTTAAAATCTGCTCGTGTTCTTTTGTGATAGGTATTAATAACGTCCATAAGTATTGAGCGATTCCACCTGGCCTGTTTTTGTCGTCGTAGTTAACGTACATTTCTAGACCAGCGTCATGTACATCCTCTGCAATGACACCGCCAATTCTTCTTATGTTTTCCTCGGCTTTATCGTCAATTGACACTTTTTCCCCGTCTGACAACTTTGTTAAATAATCTGCGTGGGCTTCTACCTGCGTTTTGTCATACCAACTGACTGCATTTAAATCTAGTATACGCTTGGCGTAATCAATATCTATTACCTTTTCGTACACTTTATACCTTCTTGATGACGTAGATATACCTAAGATTCCATTGTTGGTAACTCTTACCATTTGTGTCGTGGATGTGTATCTACGATTATAAATATCAATACTTTTAACAAAGTTACCAGTACCGTCTTGTCCTACCTCGATATAAGCATTACCTTCATTAATAAGGGCAGCTCTACTTTTTGCCAAAAATAATTTAGCGCCATCGCTCGCCCTTCTCATTACAACACCGTCATATCCGTTCCAACTGTATGGTGAAAACGTTATTTGCCTATTGTTGTTAGTGGAATAGCCGTTAATACGAATGTCATTAAGGTAAACTGCATGACCGTTACTAACATGCACATCATCCGAAAATGTAAATCCTTTTCTACCTTTTGCATCTGTTTTATGCCATGATAACATTGTTGTATAGAGTGTGTCGGCTGGATATTTCTTAAATGCCCAGGCCATATAATCGGCGTCATTCTCTAAGTTAAATGATAATCCTCTGTAGCTAGCATCACCCACCCAACTGTTTGTACCGATATTACCAACTGATTTTTCATCACGATAAAAACTATGGCCTGATTCACTCAAACGACTTGTCATATATATTCCATCATAAGTTTCTAATCCTAAATAGGTTAATTTTATATAGTTAGATACATTATTAAATCCTATTTGTACTTGATTCGCTGTAAGAGAGCCCGTATAAATACCATTACTATCTATATAAGTGCCTTGTCTGTTCCATTTACTAGCACTACCAATTTGGCCATCTGGTAAACCTCCGTCAATTTGAATTGCTCCACCTCTAATGTATAAACCTCTATGGTCTAATCGTGCATATTTATTTGGATCAGATGTATAAGCCGTTATGCCGTTTTCGTCCAACCTTAAAGCAGTAGGTAATGGAGATGCTAGGCGTAAATCTTCACGCAAAACACCGTCTGCAACTTCAATATGAGTCGTCACGTTTTCTGTGACTTCATCATCTAACCAATCATTAAACGGAATTTCTTTTGGTGTTGCTTTAGTCTTTTTCAATGATACATCTGCAAACCCCACATCATTACCACTTATTAGATTCCAACCTTTGACCATAAAACCAAAAGTTTCATCCGCTGATGCATTTGGTATTTCTGTAATTGTGAATTCATACTCATAATTATTCCAACTTGAATTACCGCCAATATTTCCAAAAAAGAAAATAGAGTTGTTATCGACAACAAAGGGATCCAAAGATATAGCTATACCTACATCTTTGCCGGATTGATTAATCATAGAAAAAGATAATTTATACTTTTCCCCAACTTCAATGTCCTTTATTTTTAGATTCGTTTCATATAACTTAGCAAGGAGAATAAAGTCATCTGCAGTTCTGAAAAATTCTCCATCAATAATATATTCTTTATCGGGATCGAAATCATCTGCTGAAGTTGTATAAAAAGTTTCTGGCCCAATTTGTATATTATTGGCACTCAATCGTCCAATAGCTCCAGCGGTTAATACAAATCCATCAGCTGTGATAGCTTCGGTAAATGTATTCCCGCCATCTTTACTAATTCCGATACCTTTACTATTAAGTAACACTAAACGATTAGGATCGCCCTTTTCTCGTGCAATAATACCATTGTTAAATTCGAGTTCCGTTTGTGCTGATTGTAATGATTCTGTTGCTATTCTAACAGCTTCATCAAGTACACTATATCTAATCAAGCCGTCATCTGTAATAATGCCATCTAACTGTTTTTGAATGTTATCAAACATCGTACCGGCAAATGATTTTCTGTGATTGGATAGCGTTACTTCCGTCCTTAATAGTTTTTCGTTTTTGTCAAACACTTCATTTATTTCTAAGATGCGCGTTTCAATTAACAAATCATCCATAGGTTCATAAATAAGCCATATCCTATCGCCTTCATTAGGTATAGCATATGGATATCCTGCGGCTCTTAAGTCGACAAAATCAATTGTAATGCTTACAACAGGTTCGTCGATTAATCTTGCTTTCATTTCTTCTAATAACGAAGCATTGGATTTAAACCTTTCATCATTTACAGGCGGCGCATCTATCTCACCAAATATAGCGACATTGGGCGATGTATACGATTCTTTTATACCAAGTTCAGGATCTCCTGTGCCGCTAATTTTAGTGGCAAGATTAGTCGTATCAATTGTACGATTAATCGCTTTAATGTTGTGGCCAAACCTAAACTGGAAGTCAGTATCATTCCCAATCATTTTACGGATACGTGCTTTTTTGTTATTATCGACTAATTCAAATTCTGCTTTAAATCTGTCTAGTCCTTTTTGTAATAATGCCAATCGGTTGTCATTTCCTAAGTTTTCAAATTCTCTTGCACTAAATTGGTCAATTACTTCAAATGTATATCCTGTGTTCTCGAACACCATTTGCATGTAATTGTAAAACGTGATTGATCCATTGTGTATTTTAGGTTGTTGCTTGTTAATTAAGTCCACATAAAACTTATGGACGGCAGTTACTTCTTTATAATACTTTTTACCTTTTGATTTTTCTTCTAATTTTTTAATGACATATTCATCGTTTTTAAAAGTTACGATTGCTTCTTCGACAATCAAATCAAAATACTGTATATTTTCCTCAGTTGGAAATACGGTGAATTGTATGACACGTTCGCCGTTTACTTTTCTGTTTCTATTTAATGTTTTGTAATCTAAGTCCAGTACATTAATCAAATTATCACCTCAATACGTACAAAATAAAAAGCACCTCGCAGTGAGATGCTTTATTTAAAATATTACTCCATATACGACAACAGTTAGTTGATTATCATAAATAAGGTTTTAAATCATTAAAACTAAAAGTTCCATATTTTATATTATTGTTTTTAAAGTATTTACTGACGAGATCAACCAATAGATGATGATTAATATCACCATCTACAACAACGTAAGCTTTATATCCCTCTACCTCTTCGTACTGTTTAAGTGCCCAAGCAACGGCATCTTTTGTTTCTATTGGCACTACTTCACCCCCAATAATATAACAGAAACTGAACCCTCTGTTGGCGTATCTCTTGGAGATAAACGCACCGTAAAATCTTTTAAATGTACTACAGGTAAGTCGTTAATCCATTCCATTTCAGGTGCGCTGTTAATCAAATATTCCCCTCTTGCAGATGAAGGGATAGTAACAAATTGGACACTTTTAAAACTACCGTCCCACACGAATGTTGGATTATTACTGAAAGGAAACGGTCTAATTCCAAAAGATAATTCGACATCTAAAGTATTTCTTACATAAAGATAAACCCTCCTGAATGTATCATTCGATGTAGGACCATTTATAAAACGAGTACCCGTCTCTCTTAATGCTAAAGAATCTACAAGTGTATGCTCCACTATACTCCCAGTAAGTCGAGTATCTTGCGCGCCGTCACTCCCTGTCAAAGGCTTAAAATTTCCTGCTACTACATCCCAATATTGTGGTATCAAATCACCATTCGCATCACGTAACATTTGTTTGTCACTTGGATTTGCCATTAAATCACTCCTTTAAAACATAAATCTAAATTCGAAAGTTATTGGATTCTTCTTATCAATTTCATTTATTCGTTTACGCGGCATATTCGCCTGTACTGCATATTCTCGTGCATCGGGCGCACCAACTATTTCAAATTCGTTCCATCCAGGTGCTATTGTTATTAATTTTTTATTCGTTTGTCTAAATATACTCAATCCATTTTTAGTTGAGCGTATGCCCTCTAAAACTATTACATCACTTGTGTTGGTTGTGCCGTTATAAGCCCACTCATCACCAGTAGTTAAGTTTTTAATCCTTAAATTTTCTGAATTACCTTCATACGTAATCTTTAAAAAGTGATTTATATTACGTGGATCAATAGTTACCCCAGGATTGTACACTTTAAATTTTGTAGCATATATATCCTCATAATCTGTGTACGTTACTGGCATGTCCTGTAGTTGTTCGAATGTACTTGCCATTGTGGATGTGCCTATTGATTCAGCACGACCACTATAACAAATTAAATTAATTTCAAATTGCAAATTGGATGGATTTACTCTCTCTGGTGTCCATGGTTCAATTGATTCAACTAACCATCTTTTATGCGGTTGTTTTACTTCACCGATGTAAAATTTTTCTTCTCCGTTAAATAGATTGTAAATCTCATCACGTTTTACTAAGCTATCGACGTAATCAATAGACTGTACCCAAAATCTAGCAGTTAAATTCCTTGGATTGAGTTGTTTACCTAAATCTATTGCACCGTCCATACCTGGTATTTGTTCTATTTCGGGTGTATATGAGGGGGCATCGGGTATTAAAGCTAGTCCGGTCAAACCGTAATTTTCTAAATTTATCGTTTGTCCATTTTTATTCCACATTTTTATTAAATTCATTTACCTTGCCCCTCTCATATATTTTTCTAAATCTGAATCATTTGTTAATCTATTATCAAAATCATCATACAATCCATCGGGGTCGATGATAACTTTCATATCTTTTTTTAGTAGTTGCATAAGCAACTTGTTCTGTTCAAGGGTGGCTTGGAGTAACTTATTTAAATAACTATCACTGTTATTTTTACCATTAGTTCCACTCACCGCATCCCTTGATTCACTTCGACTATTAGCCATCAACAATCTAGCAAACTCACTATTACCAAAATTAGGGGTACCTTCTGCATAACCAGGTATACCGCGCATTATTTTCTTAGTTTCTCTATGCGGAATAACATGTGTACCTCTTGGCATGCCTGGAAAAAGCGTTGCTGTACCAGGTGTTAAAAAAGATAATCCGCTTGGTAAAACAGTTAGTTCTTCCCCTTTTTCACCAGCAATAAAATCACCACCAGGGTGACCACTTGGCGGCGTACCTTTTTCATAGAAATTTCCTCTAGCTATACTCTTCATTTTTCCAATCATGTTGGGTACAACATTGACCGTTTTAGTTACAGGTTCTGATACTTGTCTATTTAGATCACCTAATCCCAATGCTCTTAGAGCAACATCTTTTGTTTTCTTAGCAACCGCCTTTGCATCAATTTTAGCTACAGTTCCATTGTCTGTTGCATTTACATTTTTATCCGCATCTTTTCCTGCTTCTTTGGTACGCTCTTTTTCTTTCTTAATACCAGCATCGGTTTTCTTGTTATTGTTGTCTATTTGATCGCCTTGTTTTTTAGACTTGTTTGTTGTGTCGTCTGTAGCTTGACCCTTTTTCTTTTCTTCTTCTGTACCTTTTTGAATAGAGTCTTTCACTTGATCCCAAACACCAAGTTCCTTTAAAACTTGTTCGATTATTGCATCGTTCCATTGTTTTTTCTTTTCTTGCTCTTTTATTTGATTGTTGATTTCTTTAGTGTTGGCACCTTGTTTTTCTTTCTCTTTTTCTAGCTTGGAAATAGTTTTATCTATTTCAGAGTTTTGAGTTTCAAGCTGTTTTATAATGTTTCCTTCTTCAACTTTTATGTCAGTTGTTTTAGCTAATGATTCAATTATCTTTTGAGTATTTGCATCTGTTTTTTCCATCTTGGCTTCAGCTAATGAGTTTAAGTCTTTATATAAACCTAATTCGTCGTGAATAATGTCTCTATGTTCACGTTGTTTCTCTGTTGTTTCAGATAAATAGTCATATCGCTCTTGTTCTTTTTCTGATAGTTCACCATTCTTTTGTTTCTTCTCTTCCAGCTTTGCTAGTTCCTCATCATTTTTAGCAATTGCCTTATCGAGTTGTGCAAGTCCTTTTTCCCCTTGCTCTGTGATTCCAACTTGTTGTAAATACACATCTGCTAGTGCCTGTGTTTGTTGTTCTAATTCCGCAAGTTCTTCTTTTGTTAAGTTGAGAGATTCGCGCTTTTCTTTGATTGAGTCCAACAATATAAAGTAATAATCTTCTGCGTTTCCATTCATAGCTTCGTTTAATGCTGTACGTTTTTCGTCAAGCGCTAACCACTCTTCTGAACCCGCTTTAGCTTCATTCATTTGTTCTGTCAATTGAGCATCAAGTTCTAATAACTCTTCTTTGCTTTTTCCACGTAACTCATCGGCGTAAGCTAATGCTTCTTGCATATCTCCTAGTTGACGTTCTTTTTTGATTAGTTCATCTGTTAGTTCATTTTGACGTTGCAACTGCTGTTCTCTTTCAGCTTCTAGTTCAACTCTTGATGCTTCCAACAAGCTAGAAATATACTCACGTACCTTCTCCGTGCTTGTAACAAATTCATTACCTGTTTCACTTACCGACTTTTGTACATCTGGTGATTGTTTTATTAATGTATCATTAGCTGTAAATAGCTTTTCAATTTCTTCTTTAGATAGTCCTGACTTTTTGGCTAATGCATCAAATTGCTTTTGTAATTGCTCAATTTCTCCAGGGTTTGCACTTTCCGAAATACGTTGGTTAAGATCGTGCATTTCTGCAAGTTCAGCGTTGCTTAGTTTGGCTTTATCAGTTAATTTTTCAAATGTACTTGCCGCTTCATCTAATGCCATAGCCTCATCAGTTAATGATTGTGCCAAGTCTAAATGGGCTTCGTCTGTTTCTTTTGTTATTTCGTGTAGTGCATATAAACCTGCAGCAACTGCACCAAGTCCAACAACTGCAACTCCAGCTACTCCTGCCGGTCCTAAACTTGCTAAACCAGCAACAAGCCCAGCACCACGAGCAACTCCAATAGCTTTACTTACTTTACTAGTCGCTTCAAAAGCATGACCCAAACCAGTTGTTAACTTACCAGTAAATTGTAATACTGGACCACCTGCAACTGCCACCAAACCTAAACTATGGACTATCTTCTTTTGTCCATCATCTAAATTGGTATACCACTCGACAACTCCCATAATAGAGTCTTTCATTTTATTAAATGCTACTTGTGCTTTCTCTCCCATTTCTTCGGCTCTTTGTTGCACTTCGGGAGATTTAAGTAATTCAATGAAATCCGCAAGTGATTTTTTGGAATCTTGGAAAACACCACGCAAGAAATTCTCTCCAATGATACCGATGTATGCTTTCGTGTTGGCTACCATACCATCCCATGATTCAGCATATGCACTTGCCATTCCACCAGCGAAGTCATCCATTACATTTAAAAAGTCTTTTGATGATACCTTCCCTGCTGTAACCATCTTACGAAATTCTTCTGTTGATACACCTAGATGTTTGGCCATTGCCTTACTAAATCCTGGCATTCCATCTTCAATTGAGTTGAGTTCTTGGGTCATTAATTTACCGCTACCTTGCACACGGTTAAATATCATTGCCATTTCGTTTACCGGTCGATTAGCACCGACTGCAGCATCACCAACTAACTTAATATAACGTTCTAATTCTTTACCTTCTTTTACTCCTGCTGCAAGTGCTCCTGCCGCTACCGCTGTACCTTCTGCCATTGTAGTCATACCACCATCAATAGCAGTTGTTACTTGTTTAGATATACGTCCAACCTCTTTAGTGTTATATCCCAAGCCTTTTAGTTGTGCTTGTGCGGCATCAAGACTTGTAAGACGTTTCCAACCAAACGCGGCAACCATTCCACCAACAGCACCACCTGCAATAAGAGCAGGCTTGGTTATTTTGTTAGTCATTTGGCTACCGACATCGCTCATCTGATTTCCAATGCCTTTTAACTTACCGCCGTAGTCTTCTAATTTGTTACCAAACTTCGTCCAACCCGAGTTGGCTATTCGTTGTTGTTTCTCAAACTCAGCAAGTTCTTTTTTGGTATTTTCGATATATCTTTCTAAGTTAGCAAGTGCAGCCGCTTGGTTATTATAATCTTGTGCCGCCTTTTGTGTTTTCTCATGACCATGACCATACTCATCTAACATCGCTTCGTATTCTTTTCTTGCTTGCTCTACTGCAACCTTTTGAACTTCTAATTTTTTATTAAGTCCCAATAAACTAGTCTCATATTTTTTTACGCTTTTTTCTCCGTAATCAAAAGCAGACATATTACGCTTCATTTCACTGTTAACGGTTTTAAGGTTATCTTTTAAACCTTTTAAACCTCTATCTACTGCTAGATGATCCATATCTAGTTCTATTGCTAAACCTTTTAATTTTTCCAAGTGCTACACCTCCTAACTTAATAAATCGAAAAATGAATTCGAATGTTTTATTGTTACTTTTTCTTTAAGTATTTCGCTTACATAATGTACTGGCATATTTAAAATTTCATTTATATCTTTTCCATTTTTCATCAAATCACGAACGTGTTTGTTCATGCTATCTAGTAATTCTTGCGGGGTTATTTTTTCCCCGCTAGGAAGTTTTTTGTATCATCTGTTTGTACTCCATTACCAACAAAAACTAACAGATCCATCAATACGTCTTGCCCACTCGGGGAACCATTAAATCCTGGTCCTGGTAATCGATTAAGAAAGTCTTCTTTTGTGATTTTTCCACCGAATGCTTTTTCACATAAAAAATCAATCACCTTGTCATTCCTGTCTTCTTCCGACATTCCGTTCTCAAAATCTGTAATTTCTTGATAAATACTAACCGCCTCTAACGATGTACCATAAGTTATAAATGGCTGTGTCCATACTTTTTCAACCTCTGGTTCAGCACCGTTATTTACTTCATCAATATTTTTAATAAGTTCAATTTTCTCTCGTTTTAAGCCTGACATTTTATTACCTCCTAGTTTTTAAGTACAAAAAAAGAGAGTGAAATTAATCACTCTCGCATATAGCCCTGTATCACTGCCACGATATAGTTACTGTATCAGTTGTGCTTTCGGCAGTAACATTTACGGGCACATTAGGGTGTTTCAACCGCATCTGGATGCGGTACACCAAAAATCTTCTCATATAAAACGTTTCTGTTAGTCGTTTCTCCTGGTTCGTCACTAGCAATTAAAAACGTCACTTCTTCGTCGATACCGTCGACTTTACGAGACATGAATTCCCCTTCCGTTGAGTCATTTCCATACTCTACAGATTCACCCTTTGTTTGACCTTCTACGTCAGCCATTTTGAACTTACCTTTCGTAAATCCAATATGTTCAGCACTTCCATCTTCACGAGTTTTAGAGAACATACAAGCGACGTATGGAGGGTTCGGAGATGCTGGTAACCCATATAACGATTCATTCACTAAGAAACCATAAAGTGTCGATCTATCTTCAATAGGGATAGAATGGAATTGGGTAGTAAGTGTTGTAACATCTGTAGCCATTGCCATTTCCGCAACCTTATTGTCTCCATATGCTTTTACGATGTCTTGCCCTGTGCTAATCGCAATATTTTGTAAAAACTCAATTCTAATTGCTTTTTCCTCTGTAATTTTCGTTTCTGTTTCATCTAATGTTCCGTAATAAAAATCTGTTAAACCAGTAAACGCCCTTTTGTTTTTTACTTCTGCCATTCATAATCACTCCTGTTTTTAATAATAAAAAAGACAGCCTATAAGCTGTCTAAATCTTTTCTATACGCTTTACCACGATAACGCCTAGCATCACGAAAAATGTCATATTCATTATCGTACTCGTCCATCCCGTCTGATTGCCTAAAACTTAATTGTTCCCACATGATTTCTCGTATACGTAATGCTAGTTCGTGTACTTCGTCCATATCCTTTGACCACACGTCAATTTGATAAATATAATCATCTGTTAGCCATTTATCATCAGCATAATCTTTCGGGATTGGTACTCCGATAGGGTCAATAATGATATGAGTTTCTTTTACATCTTTAGGCTCTGGGTATTCATAAAATTTAATTCTTTTACCCACTAGATCATTGATAACTTCATCATCTACTAATTTATTGTAAATTGTATCTATCATCATAACCCCTCCAATAATGCACGTTTAACTTCGTTTCGATATACTTCTTCGGCTTCCCTTAACGCTTTTGCAATTGCGCCTTTACGTGGTGGGTTTGGAATTTTAACAGTACCCCACTCATTTAAATGGATAATACGATAACGTCCATGTGGACCATTCCAATGTATTTTTACCGTTTTAACTCCACCGACATATTCAGGACCTTCAACAGATGTATCTGCAATCGTCCAACCTTTTGCCATCTTACCAGATGTTCCAATATAAGCATTAACTATTTTCACAAACAAATTAGCCGCTTTAATTAATGCCGCATCACTTATGCGATCCATGTTATCTTTACCTAATCGTTCTTCTAATTGAGCGATTAGTTCATCCACTCCAACCAAACGTATATCAATCATGTTGCTAACTTCCCAACAATGTTAATAAAACTCCTATCTTGTACATCTGGTTGAACGTGTTTGATGTTGTAAGGTTCTGGATATATCGGGTCATTAATCTCAATATAGTGCTTGTTTGTAGGTATATAGCTACCAATCGGATCACGTATAATGACCGTTATTTCTGATAAAGTGCCATTTTGCTTGGCACGTTCCATATCTTTCAACCAAACGCTATCAACTTTAGCTAAACATTCAAATAATATTTTCTTTTTCTTTTGGCCCGGTCTTGGACCTTCGTTTTCTTCATACTCATAAAAAGTGACAGGGATGCGTAAATCTCCACTTCGTAAACGTGGTGATTTATATTCATTCTTCCACATCTTCATCACCTGCACTTTCGATAATTAAAGATAAAATCTCACTAAGGAAATTATCTTCAAAATACTCAAGCGCATCGTTATATGCATATCGTGTTCGTTCGAATACTAATTCTTTAGCTTGTCTATCGAATCTTTCATCTGATTCAATATTAAATTTACCAATTTTAGACTCAACAAATGCGATAGAAAAGGACAACAACTGCTTTAAATAGTCATCCTCTCCATCGTGATAAATATGCATCCGTTTTTTAAATTCTTCTAATAGATTAGTGGTAACCAATATTAATCACCTTCTTCCGGCACTTCGGGTTCCGGTTCTGGTGCAGTAACATTTACCGTTGCTGTATCTGTATGGTCACCATCATCAGTTGTAACTGTAATAGTTGCTGTTCCTTCTGCTACTGCCGTCACTAAACCACTTGAACTAACAGTTGCAACAGCATCATCAGTAGATGTAAATGTCACGCTTTTATTTGTTGCGTTAGATGGCTCAACGGTTGCATTTAACTGCCTTGTTGAACCAGTTTCAAGATTATTAGTCTTTGGTGATACAGTTACACCTGTAACGTTGATAGGTTTTGTTTTTACAGTTACTGTAGCTTTTTCGGACTCATTATCTCCAATTACTTCAGATACAGAAAAAGAGTACTCTGTATCGGGTTCTAAACCTTCAACAGTGTACTCTTTCCCCTCTATGTTTTCTGCGATTAATTCATTATCTTGATATACGTTATATCCCATTTTAAAACTCCTTTCTATCTCAATAGCCCTGTATAAAGGCTAGTCCCACTCTAATTTAGCTGTGGTTTCTGTTGCACTAGCCTTTACATTTCCGGGCTTATTAGGGAGTGTCTTCAATAGCAATTTCTAACGCATAAATTTGCGCTACATTATTATCACGTGGTTTACCAAATGCAAATGTTTTTGCAACGTGTAAATTACAATCTTCAATCGCTAATGTTTCTTTGTATTCTGTAACTTCTACACCACCTGCACGGTACGCATCATAACGATCACGCACAAATGCTACCACTTCACCATCTGTTGCGAAGACAGAAGGGACAATTTTGAAGTCAAAAGGAACATTTGTAATGTATGCACCTGTTGCATTACGAGTAGTAAATTTACCACGCATTTTCCACGAGTCTTTAGGGTTGATCACTAATACTACTTTTCCGTCTACATTCAATGGTTTACCTTTCTCAGTTTCCGATAGCTTTTCTCCGATACCTGCAAACTCTGAAATGATTGTATCGTCATCCGCTAAAGTAATCGTTCCAGCTACGGATTTTTTTGCATGACCATCCGTTGGATCAACTGCTGCATTTAAATCACGCACTAAACCAATCGGCTCATGTTTTGTTGGTCCAACACCATTAATAATCGCACTTTCTAATGCAACTGCATAAGTTTCTGTAATTTGCTCACGGACATACGCAGAAATCCAAGCAGGTCCAAATTTAGATAAATCTTTTGGCAATACAACGAATGCTGTAAGTTTAGATTGAGATAAACTCTCTTGCTTAAACGCCGCATCTAACTGCCCTTTAATATCTCCGAAAATAGGACCCCAAACTGCTGCACCTTCATATTCGGATGTAATAGCTGTTAGAGTGATAGTTCCTAAATTTCTAAAGTTAATTAGATTTAATAAAGGGTGTTCTGTTTTTAAATCTTCATAAATACGGTTTTCTTCCGTTTCAGGTAAAATTAATTCGTCAGTAAATCCGTCAGACTTTATTACCTCATTGTAAAAAGCTTTTTCTTCAGATGTCTGCACATCTTCTCCACGATTTGATAACACAACATTGTCAACTGTGTTTGCTGATACTTGATCGGTAATTTGAGTAGTTAAAGATTCAACTAATGCATTTTGCATTTCGCTCCATGCTTGTTCAACCTCTTCCTCTGTTGCATTCTCATTTTTTACTACAGATGCATAATGTAATTTTGCATCCTCATATTCTTTTGTGTGATTCTTTAATTTCATAACCATAAATTATTCCTCCTAAATTTTAAATTAAAAAAAGAACCCTTTTCTTTTAGCCGCTACTGGCTGTTGGGGTTCTTGTTCCTCTTGTATTTTTTGTTTTAGTTCATCAATCTGCGACTGGAATGGTTCGAGCGCTTCTTTTAACGCACTTGCATCGATATCAATCTTTAAACCTTTGACGTTAGATTCTTTTTCAAGACTAGCATTAAATTCTTGCGCCTTATTTGCAAACATTTCACTTTCTACTGCTTCAGCATCAACATCTACAATCTCATCAATAAAGCCGTATTCTTTCGCTTTACTTGCCGACATATACGTTTCTTCATCGAGTAATTTTGTAACAGTGTCAGCATCAACACGATGCGTATATGATGCAAGTACAGACTCACCAATTGACTCTAAGTCATCTGCTACCTTGCGTAATTCTTTAGCATTACCAATAGCAAATGTCCAAGCGTTATGAATCATCATTTGTGTGTTAGAATACATCTTGATCTCATCAGCACCCATTGCAATAATCGATGCGGCACTTGCTGCAATTCCTGTCACAATTACAGTTACCTTTCCTTGGTGAGAACGTAAAGAGTTCATAAGGTCAATACCTAAAAACACATCTCCACCATAAGAATTAATCTCGAGCGTAATATCTTCATCTTCTTTAATTGATTTCATTTTATGGTTAAAATCCCAAATGGAACTATTCCAAGAAATGATGTCACCTTTTATTTTATGCTTCACTCATTCTCACCTCCTTCAAATAAACATTTCATCCGTTAGTCTATTTACAGATGCGTATCTAATAATCTTCACATTTTTATTCATAACATGAACTAAGTCATCGGTATAACTTCTAGCATAAAAAGATTGTTTTTCAATAAAAGAAACTCTGGGAATAACAATAAATTCCCTTATTCCTTCTGCTTCAATTTCCAAAATGACGAACTGATAAAAATTACTATCTATCGCCTTTTGAAAAACGTTTACCAACTTTTTCTTACTTATCTTCCTCACCACCCTCAACAGCTTCATCAGCAGTATTATAATTTTTCGTTATAAAGAACTTATCGTGAATTGGATCGTCAGAATGTTCGAAGCCCATTAGTTCACGAATCTCATGACCATCAGCTACACCAGATGCCCTTAATTTATCCGCATCTTGTGCCATTTCAAGCGGACTCTTTTCATTTACTCCATACACTTTTAATTTCAATCCATTTTCATAATCATTCTTTTCAATTAACTTAGATGTCAATTCATCCTTAATTTGTTCGATTAAAGGTTTTGCGGTTAATCGTATATAAGCCTTCATCGCTGTTTCATATTCTGCTAAATCACCAAATACTAATGCAGACGGAATACCTAAAATGTTGGCAATCTGCCTTGTTGTGTCCTCACGTAAATCTGTTAGATCTTTTACGGGTTGTGATTTACTAGATTGATTCTTTGTAATTTCTTCGTATTCAATACCTTTTGTTTTAGGCACTATTGCAAATGCACTTCGTTTAAATGCATCATATACACGATTCACAAAATTATTTAGTCTTTCCGCATTATCTTTGTTTAAGTTTTGTGTCGCATCTAATCCAGCTAATGCACGTATTTGATTCTCATACATTTTAGTTTCGACCATACGCGAAAAGAGTTCAGTGTAATCTTTAAACATTCCGTCTAAAAAGCGATTAAACTTCTTATTGTTGTATGTCATGTAAATGACTTTACTCATTGGAAACACTCGTTTAAATGTATAACCTTTTACGGTAACATCATGAAAGGTATCTTCGTAGAGTGCATATTTTTCACGATGAAAACTATCCGCAATCAATAATTCGTTGTTGTCACTTAACACAACAAGCACTTCATTTTCTACTAACAATGTATAAATAAAGTCTTTCCAAAATTCAGCGGCGCTTTGATTGCTATTAGGCCTTACGTTTAGTAAATAATCAAAATCATGTTTAATGCGCTTTTTGTCTTTAATAAAACGAAAGTCAGCAGTTGATATTGTCCTACCCATTAAGTTTACGCATGTTTCAATTGCTGATTGTTTTAAATAAAGTCGTTGCTCTACGTCTAAACCAAAGAACTCCATATCAAACATATCATTGAATTCTTCTCCGAATGTTTTATTCTTTTTAAAAAAGTCTAATACACCCAAATTTTAATCACATCCTTTCAGTTGCTAGTTTGCCACTAGCTTGGCAGATATGGATCACACTCCTTTCATTGTTTCGACTTTCCTTTTCAGTTCAAGGCATTTTGTGCAATAAAACAAAACCTCTACTCTTTTTTCAAATTTTTCATTGTCTGCATGTGCAGTTATGATATCAGATTCAACAATTCTGTAATTGTGATTGCACTTTGTAATAGAGCTTGGTTGCTCAGGTCTATTTGCGTTTGGATCTGTTTCCTTCACATGTACCTTTTTATTCCTTTTCAATAACATCACCCCTAACTTAATTCAAAACACCAACTCATCAAGAAAATCTAATACATCATCAACGTTGTCATCTTCCAAATCTCGACTTGCCCATACACCATATACAAACATCATAAATCCATCTGTTTTGCGTTTAACGTGTTCTTTCTTACGGTATACTTTATTTCCGTTACTTAATATTTCAACAAGTACGTTATTTGTATACCAGCGCATTATAGGACTGTCACCAAATATTACATTTTCATTCTCAAATGCTACTTCAATAGTTGGCGCAAGAAGTCCACTTGCAGCATCTGGATTTCTTATTACTTCAACTTCAAAACCTTCCACTTCAAACAATGGTTTCAATATTTCCATACGGTAATTGTCGCCGATTATTTTCTTTATGTTCCAACCTTCATTACGTTTTTGTACATACCAATCAACGACCATGTACGGATCCATTGTTTCTTTATCGACAACAGTTAAAAGACCATCTTCCTCCCACTCACGAATTGGAGCGAATTTACGATGGTCTTTCTTATTATTGTTCTCTGCCTTTGGTCTGCTGTATGCATAGTGTTTGTCCGCAAAAGGTTTACACACATAAGAATGAGTTAACTCTTTCGGTAACAAGAAAGCATCACCCTTTTTAAAGAGCAATCCCATTGCGACAAAATCACGTACAGATGCATAGTCTAAACAACCAATACATTCTCTACGATTCAATTCTTCTAAGTCGTATTCTTGATTAGTCGCTTCGATCTTTTCCCACGATGTTACACTTTTAGATAAATCAACTTTCGGTAGATTCATTCGTTTTGTTATAAATTCCTCAAAGCCACTTGGTTCACTTTCTAATTTAAAATATTCTTTCTTTACTCTCCTAAATAAGTTTTCCGCATATGCTGTCATTGGCGCATGAAATTGTGGATTGGCTTTTTGCCACATATCGAAGTCGTGCATTTCATCCTCTTCATCAAGTGCGCACATAAACGGAAACAAACTATCATTACGTATACTAACTTGTCCAGTTAAAATATTGTCGGCACGTTCTTTTAATTTGTCAATATATCCATCTCTTATAAACCCATCTGTACCGATGTAAAATACACGGTCGTGTATTACTTTACCAAGACCACTTGTAAATACATCTACTACTTCTGAACTCTCATATCTGTGTACTTCTTCAAAAATAACGCACCCATCACGTAAGCCATCTTTTGTTCCAGCATTGGACGTATGGTACTGAAATATAGATTTCGTTTCTAAACCTTCAATTTGTGCTTTCTTATTATCGAAATGTTCTTCCAATGTTTCATTCTTGTCAATAGTATTATAGACTTCTGTAAATGACATTTTCGCTTGCTTTTCACTATTAGCAACAACTGACACGTTATAATTATCTATTCCATGTAAGTCACTAATGAAATAGTTTGCTAATGTAGATATAAAACCTGTTTTACCTGCTCCACGTGCTTCATAATGAAAATGTTCATCGAATACTAACGTGTCATTATCATAAAATAAAAAAATAAAACACACCTTAAATTTCTGTGCAGGTGTGAGAGGAAAATAATATTTTTCAGCAAATGTTATATAATTTTCAATTTGTTCATCATCAAAATAAATACCATCCATTGTTAGGACGTCATTCTCTAACAATTCTATTAACTGGATACGTTTTTCATTAAGTATAATTTCTCCATTTCGCCAAGAA
>RWZD01000044.1_pt1 | contig 38610 bp, 58 predicted proteins | sample 2187771 | NCBI WGS metagenome assembly RWZD01 (sample SAMN10531866, study PRJNA481165) | viral metagenome | isolation source: viral particles purified by filtration and ultracentrifugation from about... | place: USA: Tennessee
CAATTCCCCAAACTACGTTATTCCAGTTTTCTTTTATCTCTTCCAACCGTTCTTTACTCATTCCGATTCCTCCTCCAACATTTCCATTATCACGTGTGTAATATCTACCAATGCGTTTTCTAAGTTTTTATAATGAGTCGGCTTTGCTGTTATGACATATTCAACTACTTCACGATAACGTTTGTTTTGTCGTTCTAATTGTTCAGCTTGTTCAATCAACCACTCAAATAAATCTATTTTGCTTTGTACATATGCTATTTCGTCTTTATCTGTTTTTGAGGATAGTATCAAACGCATTTGACCGATCCATTTTTTAGCATCTTCCAACCGTTCTTTATCACTCATCCAAACACACAACCTCTCTATAATTTCTAGCGCTTTTACGTTTTGAAATTCTGCGTTTATAAGTAGGTTTCATGTAAAATTGAATTGTTTCTAATTTAACGTTTTCAGATTCTGCAATTTCCTTTAGCGTGCCTATTCGTAAAAGTTCCTCGCCTTTGTATAGTGCGTATTCTCTATCGTCCACATTCACACATCCTTCTCAATCTCCTATTTTCTTTCGACAACTTTTTAATCTCGCCTTTTAAATAACCAATCTCTCTATCCCTAGTGTTACCCTCAACGCTTATATTTAACGAACGTAGGAGCATATCTAACTTTTTAATACTAATAGTCTGCTGATTGTTTAAAGCGTGTGTAAGGCTTATTTTAGCTTCGTTGTATTTCACACGATCACTCCTCGAAATACTCATAACCTAATTGTGCTTTTATTTTTTCTAACGTCTTTTCCCCAATCCCTTCAACTTCTTTCAATCCATCGAACTTATGTTTAAAAAACATTACACCTTTTTGTATGCCATGCTCTAAACCCTTCGCATATCCCTCGTTAAATTTCTTTTCCAAGACTGGATTGCGTTTTTTACTCACTTTATCCCTCGCTCTATCACTCTTGTTTTTCTTATTCTTCTCAATCTTTCAGCCACAGCGTCTTTAGTCCTTCCTAATTCGTCTGCTATTTCTTGATTTGAAATGCCACGCTCTACAGATTCGATTAAATGCTCGTCATCGTCTAAATTCCACCGTTTAGAGCGTGAAACGTATCTATCTAACCAAATATACCTAACACGCTCTAAAAACAGATTATCGCCACATTTCGCACAGTAATTAGCTGTTTTAGCTATAAAGTCAATATCGCAATCTTTACATGTATAAATATTTTGTTTTATTTTTGCCATTAGAACTCCATTTCCTCCATGTCCACATGTTCAGAAAGCCATTTTAAATAAGTTTGCGCTTTTTCTAAATCTTCCAATCCGTTTTTGTGTCGATAACGTGATAGATATTTTTGTACATTACCTAGTAAAAAACCTTCGTACATCTCATGCGTCATCATGTCTTTAATTATTTCGATAGTTTCGAAATGACCTTGTTGGTAATGCGATGGATTAGTGCCATTTTTTGAACATGTCATAGTATTGACCCCTCCAATAATCAGATAACTTAGGATTAAAATTACTCTTTTTACGTTTACGGTAACGACTGTACTTAAATTTGATTTTCATTTCATACACCTAGATCGAATATATCTATTTGATTGTTTTCTTCGATTGCCTTTTCTAAATTCTTTTTTGCTACATTAAAATAACTAGGTTTTAACTCTGTTCCTATAAACCTTCTGCCTTGTTTAATAGACTGGTAGCCTTCGCTTCCAATCCCTAAAAACGGACTCCATACAACATCATCTGGATTGCTCCATAACATTAATGCTCGTTCAATCACCTCTAGCTGTAGTGGTGCAATGTGCTTTTCGTCGTCATCATCTCGTGCATGTCTAAATTGGAGCGTATCCGATTGGTTGATGTCCATCCATATTGGACTAGCGATTTTCTGCCATAATTGAACAGGGAAATCTTCATGCGTATGTGAAATGTATTCCTTATTTTCGCCCGGTTTTCTCATGGTTACTAAGTAATCAGGTATCCCTTGACGACTCATTGAGCTATCTTTTCGTATTGTTTTATGAAGCAGTCCTAATGCTTTTGTACGTTGCATTGCGACTACAGGATCCTTCCATATACAAACCTCACTATGATAAATGAATCCCTCTTCTTGAAACAACTTAATCATTTCTCCTCTAAAGTCTTTAATTCCGATAAAACCATCATGCTGTTTTGATGTTGGTAAATTCATGCAGTGGAAACTAACTAATCTACCTGGTTTAATCGCTCTGTATTGCTCTTTAACTAAAAATCTGAAATGCTCGTAAAATTCCTCATCGCTTTTTGAATTTCCCATATCCCTATCACTGTTCGAATAGCTGTATAAACTAGAAAATGGAGGACTGTAGATTGAAAAGTCTATGCTGTTATCCGGTAAACTCTTTGCGACCTCAATCGCATCAGCGTTATAAATTGAGTACTTATCTGTAATTACTTGATCCAATATTTCCATGTTTTATGCTCCTTTTATAAAGTTTGGTAGTTTCATCTTTGTTGTTGGTTCATATGCTGTTTTCTCTAGTGATGTTGATTTAACGTTTTTGTTCATAATATCTTTTGTAAATTTAATCATTCCGTCTTGCATAATCTCGAAATCTTTTTCTTTTCGTTTGATGTTTTCCAGGACAGCTCCCTCTTGTTCAGATATAACGATGTATACATTCACTTCTCGTTCTTGTCCGAACCTCCAACACCGTCTAATTGCTTGAAATACCTGCTCAAATGAATCAGAAAGACCAACGAATACCATGTTTCTGCAACTCTGAAAATTTAGCCCCATGCCTGCAATTTGAGGTTTACTGACTAAGCGTTTTATTTCGTTATCCGAAAAACCTAATAAAGATTTCTCTTTATGTTTTGCAGTGTCCGAACCTTTAACCTCTACCGCATCATCTATTACATCAGTAAGTAATTCAGATTCTTTATTCAAATCACACCATATTAAAAACTGCTCATCAGTAGCATTAACTAAATCTGCTGCCTTTTGTACTCGTTCTTGTAGACTGTCTTTCCTTGCTTGTCTACGTTCAGATAATGTTTGTGCAAATGTTGGTACTAGTTCATCTTCGTTTGCTTTCCCCTCGACGATAATCTCTTGCATGTTTAAAGGCGGTAAATCATACGCTCCATCGTCATAACCTAAATCTGATGGCTTAGTTATGAGCACAGCCCAGTTTGCGACCCATTCCCAAAACTTATCTTCTGCATGACCTTTTAATCTCCATTTTTGAGTTTGACCTGCATCGTGTACAAAAAACATAGATAACATTTCTGTGCGACTCATGACATTAAGAAATTCTGCGTGATTTCCTAATTCCATGTGATCGTTTGGCGCAGGTGTTGCTGTACAAGCTAATTTATAATCAAAATCTTTAAATGCGTTTATAATTTGATCGCGTGTTTTTGATGTAAAACTTTTCAATATCGAACTTTCATCTAAAACAACTGCCCCAAACTTTTTTAAATCTATATTGTGTAGTTGCTCGTAGTTTGTTATATTTATTCCATCTGCACTGTCATTTTGGCGAATGTGGTGTACAGATAAATCTATTTTGCTAGCCTCCCTTACAGTCTGTGATGCGACTGCTAGGGGAGCTAGTATCAATACGTTGTTACCTGTGTTTTCATGGACTTGTCTTGCCCACTCTAATTGTATGAGCGTTTTCCCTAGTCCTGTCATTGCAAATACAGCAGCTTTACCTTTTTTTAATGCCCACTTAACTATGTCACGTTGAAAATCAAATAGCGTATCGTGTAATTTGCTACGATCAATATCAAATCCACTTAATACATTTTCAAACTCTTTTTTCTTTAAAAATGTTTCATAGTCCACTTCATCACCTCATAAACGTTAATTTGTCATATTCTCTAAATACATGATCAGACCTGTCATACTTACCTTTTTCTTGCACAGGTGTAGTACATGCTTTTTTCACACTCCATTTATATGTGTTTACTCGCCTCCAAAAAGTATCTCTGTTTATGTTGTTTTTCTTCAATTCTTCATACACCCAATCAGGATATTTACGATTTTTCTTGATTGCCTTCTTACGTTGTTCGTCTAAAAACTTATTATCTGTTTTTATTATTGGTGTTGTAGCAGCTCTTTCTGGCGACCATCCACGCTTAACTCTTGTGTAAAATGTGTTTGATTTTACACATATTTTTTCAGCTTTCTTAGCGTATTCCCCGTATCCCTTTGACATATTTTTTGGTGGTTCTGTTATTGCTCGTTGTTTATCCCATAACAAATCACGAATACGTTGTTCCAGTGTGTTACGTGGTATTCCATTTCTTTTTGCAATCTCGTATTCATCAGGCGTTATATAATAGTCATACATGCTTATGCTCCTTTAAAACGGCAAGTCTTGGTCATCGATTGGCGCTCCCTGTCCTTGCATACCGTTGTTTTGCTGTTGAAACTGCCCTTGTTGCTGATTCCACTGAACATTATTTTGTTGTCCTTGCTGTTGACCGCCTTTTGATTCGCTAATAAACGTAAATTGATTTACTACTATATCTGTCGTATACACCATTTGACCTTGTTTGTTTTCATAACTCCCCGTCTGAATCCTTCCTTCAATTCCTAATTGTTGACCTTTTTTAACATATTGTGCGATTGTTTCAGCCGTCTTCCCAAATGCTAGTATTCTAATAAAGTCAGCTTCACGTTCCCCGTCCTGATTTTTAAACGGTCTATTTATTGCTAGCGTAAAATTCGCTACAGCAGTACCCGACTGATAATATCTAAGGTCTACATCCTTTGTTAATCTTCCTACTCCACTCCAGTTATTCATTTTAAATTCCTCCAATTATATTTTTTCTCTACCGCATTTACCCCTAATAAATAAGGTTCTGGCTTACCGCCCATAATGTCTCGTATCGTTTTATTTACACCGTTAAAGCTCATTAGCATTGACTCCGATACGTATTTTATTTCTAGCACTTTGTAATTTAATGATTGAGCGTATGCCTTTGCTTGTTGCTCATGTTTTGCTTTTATATACAGTGTTTCTCCACGTGATGTAAAAACTTTATAGCACGATGGCTTGTCCACTAAGTTCATTTTTCGCTTATACGCTCTTAACTCTTTATTCATACGTTCCTGATGTTTTGGTAAAAAGTATAGGTCTAACTCGCTTTTATTTGATTCCATCGACAGAACTTGTTTTTCAAACACCAAGAACATTATTAATGCTTGTAAGTTAATGTCGTTCTTTTGAAACGAATCATGCAGTATCTGTTTAATAAGCACTTAGATCACCCATTTGACCAGTTGATTTGTTGTAATAAACTGTCGCCGTTCCGGTTGGTCCATTTCTGTGTTTAGCTAAGTTTATTTCTAAATTATCGTTGTCTACTTCGTTGTTATAATAGCTTTCTCGATACAAAAACATGACCCCGTCCGCATCTTGTTCTATACTTCCACTTTCACGTAAATCAGACAACATCGGTCTTTTGTCTTGTCGTTGTTCCACTGCTCGTGATAGTTGTGCCAACGTGATTATCGGACAATCATAATCCTTAGCAATAGGCTTTAATTGTGACGATATATCTGTAAACTTCTGATGATCAGATTGATAATTTTTGTCACTACGAATCAAGGTTAAATAATCGATTAACACCATGATTTGCTTGCCAGGATGTTTCTTTTTTATTTTTCTGATGTGTGAACGCATTTCGTTAATTGTCATTGATGAGTTATCAAATATTTCAAACTTATACTGCTTCAACTCATTAATGGCGCGTTGCCACTCTTTCTTTTTGCTGTCTGTTAACTCGTAAGGATTTCGTGCTATAAAAAGATTTATGTTTCCGATTGTCGCAATCATGCGCCTTAACAGTTCGACCTTTGGCATCTCTAACGAAAACGTAATAGGTACAACACCTTTCTTCATAGCTGCCAATTTAAACGTAAGCATTGTTGCTGTTTTCCCTAAAGAAGGTCTAGCAGCTAATATATAGCTTGATTTATTTTGAAACATACCTGTTATTGCATCTAAATCAGATAAACCACTTGTAATGCCTACTTTTTCCATTTCGATATATGGGGCATCAAACATAGAATCTAGTACATCATCTTTCGTTTCCTCTTCCGATATTCCAAGTTCTGATATTTTCTCTAACTCTTCTATGAGTTCGTGCTCCTCAGCAGTTTCAGACGATAACCATAATTTAACTTTCCGTTTTGATTCTTTTTCTTTGTACTGCTCAATAAATTGTTTTTCGTATGAATCAAAATTGATAGGATTTCCGTTTGTTTCGAGCGAAGTAATGAAATCTACCCCGCCCATTTGTTGAATATAGTCATAGTTTTCTTGAAGCAACGTGACTTTATCTATTGCCTTACCTTCCATCGACAACTTTTTCATCGACTGAAACAATAACTGATGAGCTTGCATTTCGAATTGATTAGTCTGTATGATTGTTTCCTCAACTAACGTGTTATCCTTGAGAAAACACCCTAATACCTCTTGTTCAATCATTGAATAAACCCATTTCTCTAACCATTTGCTCGTGCTTTATTTGGTCTCTACTTTTTCGTGGCGCTATATCCCAACTTTTCAAACCTGCTATTGTTGGATTAAATGTTTCGTTTTCTATATACTTATCAATCATGTAATAAAAATGTTCATCTTCCATATCTTCAAATTTTGAATACCACAACTTCATGGTAAAAGGATCATCATATTTAATTTTCCAATTAGGGAAAGAAACTAATAATTCATTTATTTTTTGCTTAAATAAATCTTTATCTAACATTAGAAATCAACTACCTTTCTATCATTGTTACTTTTATTAATATCTTCTTTCTTGGTGTTGCGCATTATCCCGATCGTATACTCTTCTCTTTTTCCTGCGTGGTTATTTATATGGGATTTAAGGGCATGTTCGACTACACCTAAATCGTACTTCTTCCACATATTCATGTTTTTGTAAATGACAGATTCTTTTATATTTCCTGTCTTTCTAGTTTCTCTTATTACATCCCAATACTTTTTATTTAAATTACTGAAATTATTAATGGATGAAAAGAAACTCAATAAATCTTTGATTTTTGAAGAATAGTCCTTCTCTTTATCTTTATCTATATCTTCTTCTAGTTCTTCTTCTGTTCCGTTACGTGACGTTACTGTAACGTTACTTTTATTTTCTAGTTGTTTTTTATCTCTATATCTTTGTTGTCTAAGCCTGTTCTGTTCTTTTATTCTGTCTAAACCTTCGATGTTTTGGTATTTTTCCCAGTTTGTTATACTTACGAAAGAATTATCATCTATGCCAATCATTCCCAAATCTTCAAATGTTTTTAAAGCTAATCTTATAGTTGATAATGGTCTGCCGAATATAGTTGCTAACATTTCATCTGTATAAGGAATGTTTTCACTTAAAAATATATATCCACTTGAGTTAGTCTTACCTGCTTGAGCGAGTAACTTTACCCAAACAACTAAGATCGTATCAGCGTCTGGCATCTGTTCAATAAGTTTTATTTTTTCATCATCAAACATTGATGTGCTTAATTTAATCCATTTAACATCTGACAATTATCCTCACTTCCCTTGCTGTAAATCTCGTTCCATTGCTGCACGTTTAGCTTTAATATCATATAACTTATGATCTAAACTCTTATATCTAGCCTTATAACGTGTATAAGTGTAGTTTCCTTTGTCCTCTGCATCACGATATGATTTGATTGCTAATTCTGCCTTAGCTTCACGTTCAGCGATTGTTCCTTGTTCATTTAACATGATTTCAGCCTGTTTATTTTTCCTGTCTGTATATGCTGTGTCTTTCATGTAGAGAGCATCAGACATCAGTTCCCCTGTTAATTCCATTGCTAGTACATATAAATCATGTAATTCGTACAAATTATTCAGTAATGATTCATCTAGTAATTTGATTGCGTTAAGTGTGTTTGCTAATTGTTCAGCATTCTTTTTTATTCGGTCCTCTAACATTTCATCACTCCAAATCCCACCTATCTCGAAAGTAATCATGACCATATCTAGCAATCATCATATCTTGTAATCTCTTTGCTACTTTACCGTGATTGTGTGCATCATCGTGACAATGTCTACAGATGCATACACCGTTTGTATAAACTCCTCGCCCGCCATGACTTTTAAAACGCACATGATGAATGTCGTTGGCTGGAGCAAAACAGATAACACACAATCCGTTGTCACGATCTATTATTTTTGCTATAGTTGCATCGCTAAATTTTCCACGTTGTGATAGTTTCGGTTTACGTCTTTTGAATGGTTTTTTAGGCGCTGGGTTAAATGTCATTATTTATTACGCTCCATTAATGCTTTAGTAAGGTACTGATCCATTTGATTATGATTAAACCCAGAAGCAACTTGTTTCCCGTACCATTCGTTAAATTGTTCTTCTGTGCCGCCACCTTGTTTGAATTTAGCTAAAATAACAGGCTTTCCTACTTGCTTGTCATTTTGTTGCGATTGCTGTTTATTGTTGGTTTGGTTGTATTGATACTCATCTGTATCAGCGTCTTTTGTATCATCTATTAGGTACATGCCGTTTAAAGCATATTTACGAGCATAAGATGATGCTGTGCCTGTAATTTGACTATCGTCCATACCTTTTTTATTTAACGACTCCCTAGCATATGCTGTGACTTTCAAAGTGTCGTCACCGTCAGTCAATGTTGCTGTGGCTTTTATATAATGCCGATCGCCGACAAGGATTGGTTCATCTGTCAAAGTTAGTAATAAGTTCTGTTTAGCGTTTAATGGTTTAACTGCTTCTAAAATGTCCTCTGCCGAACGATAACTATATTTGCCAAAGTTATTATATTGTCCTTTTGGAGCTTTTAATTCGGTTTGTATACTAATCAACTTATCTTCAATCAATAAATCTTCTTTTTCTTTTGTCATTAGAAAGGCAACCTCATTTCTATTTCGTATTCGATACCGTTATCTTCCATAAATTTAACTAACTTATTTTGTTCGTCCATTGTTCCGGTTACGTGATAAACTTCTAAAAAGGAGTGTTCATTGTCCGGTTCAATATCAGCAAACGGTAAATCATTAACAGCTGATTCACTAACCGATTCCATTTCTTTGTTTACTCGCTCGTCTTGTGCTTTTTGTTCGATTTCAACTAACTCTTTCATTCTTGCTTCTAACTCATCTTCAACATCTCTCTCAATCGTTTTTTTGACCGATTCTACGTCTTTAAATTCTAGTTGCGATAAATAGGCCACAATCGACAAATTCAAGCTATTTTCGCTGTTTTGAAACTTCACAAACGATTCAATTGTTTCTTTGTTCATTTGTTCAAGTTTTTGTTCATTCAATAGATTGTTCGCTCGAAATTCGACAGTATCTTTAACTTGGTTTAACGAAAAACTCTTATTTAGATATTGTTCGTCTACGTCTAATTGATTAGCAAACTTCTCTTCAAGTTCGAGTTTTTCTACTGCCTCTTTAATGATTTCTTTTACATTCGCTTCTTTCTCTTCCTTACGTTTACGCTCAAACTCTTGTAATTGCTCGTTTATTGGATTGATTACATCGTCAAACATTTTTACGATAGATTTCATTTCTTTTTCAAATGCTGTAATTGGAGCAGACGCTTCTTTCTTTTTCTCTTTTCTAAACTCATCTGCTGCGGTTTTTCCTTTCCGTAATTCAGCTAATACTTTTCTAATGTCTTTCGTGTTTTCTTCTGTAAAAACGAGATTCTCATACTTCTTAAGTGTTTCAGTTAATTCTTTTTCAATTGCTTCTTTATTAAATTCAATTTTTGCTGGTACTAGATCAATAGTTTTAAGTTGTAAATCTTCCATTAATAATCACCTCGATGTAATTTGTCATTTGATAAATAAACTTTCTTAAAATCTGAACCATCATACAAATGTTCTTTTGCACATTCTTCACTGCAGAAATACCCGTCTGTACTTATTTCTGCTTCATATCCTATTAAAATTACTTCTTCGCACCGTTCACAAAATTGCGGTCTATCTGTAAAGTGTGGTATCATAAGGTATCACTATTTTTCTTAGCTACTGTTGGTGCAGTGGCTTTTTTATTTGATAAATGCTGTAAAATTGACTTTTTTTCCATTTATATCACCCTCCACTTTCGTCCATACAATACCGTCACGACTTCGCTTCTCGATGCTACTTAACTTAGTAAAAGGCTTCATCTTGTTGTATGATTCTTGCAGGTTTTTGCAATCAAACGCACTAACATCTACCCAAAAACCCATTTCAGTTAGCTCCCCGATTGTTAAATTCTCAATATCTTTTTTCATTGATTATCCTCCTCATAAATTTTATATACTTGATATGCAATGCCTGATATTCCGATTAAAAAAGCTAGTAATACTTGTGTCATTAGATCACTCCTAACCAATTTAAAAACATAATTAACAAAACTCCTGCATAACTAACTGTCACAAATACTAATGCTGGTAATCTATCTTTTGGTGTCATGCGTGCACCAGCCTATCAAATATTTCCAAGTGTAAATCGTGAGCATGTTTATCCCCTTTAAACAATGTTAGTAAGTCGCTCATCATATGGCTTAAACGCTTAAACATAACTTTTTTATCGTAAGAATTACTTAAAATATCATCTAATCTAATTCGTAACATCTCGTAATCTCTTATTGTCATTATCTTGTCCTCCTAATCTGCATAGGCTCTGGCAATACTTTTGGTATCATTACTTGAGCGCCCCTTTTCTCGTAGTCCTTTTCGTAAAATGTTGGGAAGCCGTTTATTAAGTGCTTATGGCAATCTGCTCTAGTTCCTGTAAAAAATACTTTCTTACTCTCTAAACCAACAACGTTGTAAATCATTAAAATACAACTCCTTTCAGGTCGAATAGTGCTAGTACAAAGAATCCTATTCCTAGTGTTAAATCAATTCCTACTGCTGTGATTCCGGATAATAAAGCGAATATTAAAGGCGATATTCTCATTTGTTTTCCTCGTTAATTTCTCTATGGTCAAAATATTCCACTTCAACATCGCTTGGACTACTATAATCATCATCGATTCCTTCGGTTATTTTGATGTTCTCGTTTTGCATCAATTTGTACATAATGTCTTCCGCCGATTCCGAACCTCTTTCAGCTCTATCGATGATGTTTAATAGTTTGTCTTCTGATAGATCTGTCTCAATTCTTATTTCTTTCTGATAAGTTAGCTTTTCCTCATATAAAAATCCGTAAGTTCTCATTTGTTTTCCTCCTAATTAAACAATTCATCTAGCGTGCAATCGTAAATACCAGCTAGTATTTTTCCTTCTTTAATCGTAAATTCACGTTTTCCGTTTTCTCTTTCTCGATAATACTGTTCGCTACGTCCTATCATTTTCGCTACGTCTGCTTGATGTAGTTTGTTTTCTCTGCGCTTGATTAATACTTGAGGTGTCATGATGCATCACTCCCTATTAGCAATATTGAATTATGCAATGTGTACCTTTGTCATATGCTGAACCAAACGAAACATAATCAGACCCTACATGCGCTAACCAATTTTCACTACTAAAAGAATAGACAGACTCTTCTGTGTGAATCGTTATTACAAAGTGACAATCTTCCACATAATCAAGAAGTATTCTTTCGGCATTTACTTGCGTACATATAAAAGGCTCACTACTTTCATCATTGTGATAAATTTCAATACTGAACATCCAATCTTGCATTTCTTTAAAATCACTATAAGCATCAAGGAATGCTTGTTTTTGTTTTTCACTCATTTATGCCATCCCCTTTTCACGTTGTTGTTTTTTGATTCTGTCGCTTCTCCATTTGTCGTAATTTGTTAAAAGCTCGCTACCTAGTACAATAGATTGAGCAAAATCAATAGCTGATCCTGCATCAATATGTCTTATTTTTGTATAACTATTTACATTAAATTCCTTCTTGATTTTTTTGTAAATTTCCCTCCGTGCATAACCGACCAATTCCATATATTCAGCACCAAATTCTTTTATATCGGGGTATTTTACTTTTGCGATTGCATGCGCTTTTTTGTGCACGATTGATTTAATTCTGCTAGCATCACTACCTTGTAATTCTATGCTGTTTTCCATTCTTTCAACTGACTGATTAAACCTTACATACTCTTCTTTGATGTCACTTTTCATTTGAGTAACATCACTTTTGATCTCTTTCATTTCTTGGTAAAGCCTAATCATCGCTTCGCCTTGTTCATTTTGCCTTTGTAAACTAAATAAAATAGGGTCAGACTCTTTTAATACTTGAATATCTTTTGTCATTTTAAATTTCCTCCTTTAAAGTTCAACTCTTCCTTTTAAAGTTGATTCCATTTTCTTAGTAAATGATTTTAAATAATCAACACTATCTTGCAATTTTTTTCTTGTAGGGTCGCTACAAGAAGCTATTGCACCTTCCATAAAACTTGTAATTGCCACTTCTTCAATAAATTTATCTACTTTAATCTTGAATCTAAGGACACTTTTATCAGCTTCATCGCTTAATTTTTGTATTTCTTTACGTGCCTCCTCTTCATCATACGAATTAGCGTCTCTTAATCGGTATGTTTCAAGTTCTTTTTTTGCTTCATCAAATGCTTTCTTTTGTGATTCGACAATATTCTCTAATTGTTTCATTCTGTCGTAGTCTGTATTGTCGATTTCTTTTATTACTTCTTTTTCAATTACTTCAGGCTCCACATTCGCAAGTTCTTCATTTTCTCGTTCCAGTCGTTCACGTTCCTTACGTTCAGCTTCTGCGGTTGATTCAGCTTGTTTAGCTCGCCTTTCAGCTTGTTCAGCTTTTTGTATAGCTTCATCTGTATTCTTTCGATATTCAGCTATTTCTTTTTGTGTAGCTTTGTCAATGGACTTGTAACCATCTTCTGTGGGTATTCCTTTTTCAGTTGCTTGCTCCCGTTGTTCGTCTTCCATAGTTGCTAGTAAAAAAGTTTTTTGATTTCCAATTTGAGAAGTATACTTCTCGAAATCTGATTCATTTAATTTAGAAGCAGATTGTATTTTCATATCAACCCATCGCCTACTAAATCCCCAAGCGTTTTGACAATAATCTTCAAACGTGCTAAATCCCAATTCTTTGTAGTAACGATCATCACGAATTTTTTTAACTTCCATAATGAATTTATATCCATATTGTTCAGATACTTTGAAATAACCTACTGCTTTTTCATGTGTTTCTCTCGCTTTAACCTCCGTTGATAATTCATTCAAATTAATTTACCTCCTACTAACTTTAAACGGTAGTGTCATTTAAAATTTTTTCGTCATATTCCCCATCTTCAATTACATCAAGTCGAATGTTGTCAGATGGAATATTATATAACTTAGCTGCTTTTCTTAATGTTGTGCTTGGTATTACTACTTTACCTTGTTCATACCCTCGTAAAGTTTTTGGCGTAATACCAATTCGTGAAGCCGCCTCCGTTTGATTAAAACCAGCGTTAACTCTCGCCGCCGCAAGTGATATTTGCATCATGTTGTTTATGCTCCTTTCTTGTCGTAATTTGTATCTTGTCTATTATATTACTACCTTTTAAAGTTACTGTCAATAGATAAATAAAACTTTTTATAACTTTTTTAGGTACCTTATTACTTTACACCACTACCGAAAAAGAGTATCATTATATATAGAAAGGAAGTGATAATTATGAACCCGAAAGAAATAGTAGCTAAAAACTTACAAAAGTTACTAGATAGAAAAGGAGTTACCCAGACGCAAATGGCTAATCATCTAGGTTATCCAGAGATGACTGTATCTAATTGGATAAAAGCAAAAACATATCCAAGAGTAGATAAAATGCAAGAAATGGCAGATTATTTCGGTGTCAGAAGGTCTGATATTGAGGAGTTAAAAAATGAAAACCTAGTTATGACAAATTCTCAATACATTCATCTGCCAACCGCAATATCGGCAGGTCTACCTTTTGAAATCGATGGAGTAACAAATTACGACAATATATCAATACCTGATGAACTTATGGGAAAATATGCCGGTCACAAAGACATCATCATAAGCAAAATAAATGGTGATAGTATGGACAAGTTAATGCACGATGGTAGCTTTATCGCTATCAAGCCACTAAGCAGTGTAGATAGCTTAAATAATGGCGATATAGTCGTTTTTAGTCATAACCATGAATATAGTGTCAAATACTTTTATAAACACGATGATACGCTTGTATTTAAACCTTACAGTAATAACCCTGTACATTACGATCAATCGTTTAGTGTAAACGATGGAGTTGTTATACATGGTAAAGTCGTTACTTATATTGTTAATTTAGATTAAATTTAAACGTTTAAACTTAATCATAGAGAGGACTAGCTATCCTCTCTTTTTTATAAGGAGTGATAATATGCCAGTATATAAAGATGAAAAACGAGGTACTTATTATTTTGTTGTAAGAATTGATACTATGGATGGTAAAAAACAAGTGAAAAGACGTGGTTTTAAAACGCAACGTGAAGCAAGAGTTGCGGAATCAGAAGTGATAGCGGATGCTGAACGGGGTTTATTTGAGGAAAATAATGCAACATTCGGGTTTGTTGCTAAGCGTTATTTAGAGTGGTACGAAAGAAGAAGAAAAGCGTCATCATACAGAAAGATAGAAAGTATTGTTCGAGTTAATATACTTCCCACTTTTGAAAAGAAACGATTGTCAGATATAAGGAATAGAGATATAACAAGATTCCAAGATGATTTATATGACAAAAAATATTCGGTAAGTCACATTAAAAAAGTACATCAGACGGTTTCTGCTATATTTAATTTTGCAATAAAAGAAGAATACACGTTAAGGAATCCTGCAAGAGAAGTAGGTAACATAGACGATGAGGTAACAAAACATGTTAATTACTGGACGTTAGAAGAATTTAAGGAATTTATATCTGTAGTAGATGATTACTTATACAAAACATTATTTATGACGTTATATTATAGCGGTATGCGTAAGGGCGAAATATCGGCTTTAACATGGAAAGATATTAACTTTGATGCCAACACTATCAGTATAGATAAAACAGCGTATGATACAGATGTTACGACACCTAAAACGATGTCATCTATACGTACGTTAGAAATGCCTAAATATGTAATGAGTATGTTGCAACAATTAAAGATGATAAAAGAACCTGCTCAAAAATTAGGTTACTTCGTGTTTGGTAAATACTACGACCATTTGCCAGCGGCTACATTAGATAGATACTATGATGATTACGTTAAAAAAACACAATTAAAAAAGATACGTATACATGATTTCCGTCACTCTCATGCATCGTATCTTATAAACAAAGGCGCTATACCTGCTGTTGTCGCTAAAAGGTTAGGACATAAAGATATAGCTATGACATTAAATACGTACTCTCATTTATACCCATCAACCGAAAATGAAATCATTGTGCAAATGGAAGATGATTTTAAAATTGCTGATGTGGTACAACTGAAGTCTGTATAAAACTTTACCACAAGTGTTACCATAAAATTATAAGTATTGTCATATCAATAACTCTACTCAAAATTATGGAGACGGCGAGAGTTAATTTAGTGGGTGTTCAGTTATATAGTTATCTATACAAACGCAATGATATCAAGTGTTCTATTCAATATATCCAAAATATAACATTACAGATATATCGTTAAAAGTTTACCATAAATGTTACCACAAAAACTTAACGGTACTATATGTTATACCGATATAATTTATAATGAAGGGAGAGGTTTAATGCACACACTAAAAGATTATGTAAATTTTGTTGCTAATAGTATGTCTGTAAAATTAAGTGAGGATGATCTAAATAAAATAACTAAATCGTTAATCAATAATAAAAATTACAACTTGATGCTTGAGGATTTGGAAAGAATGATTAATATAAGTAGAGAGGGCAAATAAGCCCTTTTTTTATTTCCTATACACGAAAATTTTACACTTAGGATTGAGCTTAATGTATAACTTTGGCGATTTTTTTTGTAAAAATATGTTTAATATAGGATTATATGGTATAATATTATCCGCTAGGTAGACTAGTCTACTATCTAGCGAACTCTATAACCTCTCGCCCTGTCTTAGTAGTGTGTTGTCCTCGTCTAGTTTTCGAGGAGGTGAGTAAGATAAGAAGTATTGTTAATGGAGATAAAATGTATTCAGCGATGGCTATGATCATTTTCATTACTTATTTTAACCGGATAAGTAGTGAACTAATAAACAGTTTTTCCAATTTGATTAGCTCTTATACAGATTTAGTCAATATTATTGTGGAATTGATGTTATTAGTAATCACGATGGTCTGACCATGAATACTCCCCCTCGTTATTTGAGGGGGATTTTTTAAATTTGCTCATAAAAAAAACACCCAATAGGCATCAAGGGCGTTTTTAGGGCGCCTACTTCAACAATAGGTAGGTCTTGGTTTAGTTCATCTCGCTCCTGTGAGTAAGATAACAATATGTTAATGGATAACAGGTGTTAACCGCACCTGCTATTAATAGAATAACTTACGGATTTGTTGTTGTCAAATTAAAAAACATTATATTTTTATACATAGGATTGTTTACAGTGTACCTTTGTTTAATCTACGCTGTATTTCTTTAACTAAATTAGACGGTAAACTTACATGACCATCAACTATTTTCAATCCATATTTGCGCTGCATCGCCTTAATTAAATTAGATGGATTACTAATCTTACCGTCAACAATTTTACATTTATAATGACGTTGCATAGCACGTATTAAGTTACTACCGCTAGTACCGTATTTAGCACTAGGGATGTTTCGTGTGCTACGGTTTTTAGGTTGACCACTGATTACTCCGTCTACAGTTGTTCCGAAATAGCGCTGTAAATTACGAGTTAAATCAGGACCCCAACTACCATCGACAGCTACGTTGTATTTATTGCTTGGTTTTGCCGTGCTCGGCTTAACTTGTGGCTTGCTAGGTTTTACCTCTTTACCTTTAATCATATCAATAAATCCATTCCACGATATGCCATCTTTTCCCGCTCTCAATTGTGCAGGACAGTTTTTACCACTCCAATGATTATGTTGCTTTACATTCATGATGCTGATATTTTCTTCTTTCATAATCTTCTTAACTAATTCGGCGGCATTTTCAATTACTTTTTTATAATTTGCATCAGAGTTTACACACAACTCTATACCGATTGATTGATTGTTTCCTGTACCGTTTCCAGCGTGCCAACACTTTACATTATGCGGAAACGATTGTATAGCTTGTTTATCGTCAACCTGATAATGCCAAGAAGCACTACGACTATTACCGTTTGATTGTAAATTAGCGTGAGCTTGAGCGTTTGCTCCTTTTGATGTGTTCGCCGTTTGGTGTATAGTTATATACTTTTTAGCATTACCGTTGCCACTCGTTATAGCACGACTGGATATAAGTTGTTTTTTTATTTTAACCAACGCTATCATCCTTTCAAATTTTGAAAATAAAAAAGAGCATGAACTTAATCACGCTCTACTGCTTGTTTTACTAACTCATTACTAAACACTGCTATACCTGCTGCTAAAACGCCTTGCATCATCGCATCTGCACTAAAACCTAAAGTAAATGAAGACAACAAGATTCCTATAACTAACAGCACATAAGGAATAATCCAGTCTTTTGCTCTCGGTGTTTCCTTTATAATTCGACCAATCACAAAAAGCACTGGTACAATAATCAGTGCGTCCTCGATTAAATATTCATTTAAAAAATCCACTCTATCCCTCCTAATTAAATAGCAAAGGTGCAAGACCGAATATCCCGCTTACAATAGCGGCAACTAGACCGATTCCAGCCACTATAATTTTTGCCATTTGCTTTTTGTCCTCTGTTCTATATTTTGTTTTTAATCCAAGGTTATCAATAGCCCTATCATGATCATGCAACCGGTCATAAAACTCACCATTTCTTTTCCGTTGGTCTGTGGTAAACTCGTCCAACACAGTAGCCATTCTATCTGTGTTTTTAGCTGTTTGTTTAGATGATTCAACCAAAGGTAATACTATATCATTAAGCGTATCTACTTTTTTGTGTACGTTATCTATACGCTCTGTGACGTCATTTTTCAAATCATTTTGTGTCTTTATTAATTCGTACCTTGTTACATATTCGCCCTCATTCGCCATAAACTAAAACCCCCAGCGATAGATATAAGCAAACACGATATACTAATCAAACTATAACGACTAGGTAACATTAAATTGACTGCTCCAATTGAGCTAGCACTGGCATATAAACCAATGCTAATCGCTCCCAATATCCCACCAAATAACATAAATATGTTTCTGATTTTACCATGCTGAAAAATACAAGAAAATAATAAAACAGCCGATGTCAGCATGATTAATCCATATACCGACAAAGGCATCAACTCTTGCATTTTTGCATATGTTGGGGAGGATATTCGCGGATCCGCAGTAATAAAGAATAACCCTGTCATAAAGTTAAATAGAGAAATAGTTAATATATACATGCTTGCTAAAAATTTTGTTTCATTATAATGTCTAAACATATAATCACTCACCTTCATGTTGCTAGACATTCTCATATTTCCCCATAAAAATAACGCCTAAATCAGCGTTTAATTACTCAACTAAAGACAACAGTTAGTTGAGTATGCCTTGTTCTTTCATCCATTCAAAACGATCTTTCCATTTATCATCAGTGTTTTCATGATTTATCAGTTCGTCATACGCCCTAGTTGTACCAAATTTTCTATTAAAAAACTCCACTTGCATATGCCTATTAGGACTTGTTTTTATTAAAAATTCATCCACTGTGCCATCATCTCCGTTTTCCATAAACTATCATTTGACAAAACCCTTGAGTTATTTTTTTGGTGTCACCCCTATACCTAAAACCTAATCCAGCTACAGGCTTCTTTAAGTCCTGAAAATCTTCCTTTGTAATGTATATACTCTCCCCTTCTTCTAAATCATCGACTTTAAAACTGTATATTAAATTACCATCTCGTCCAATTGAATCTTTTTCTTTCATCCCATAAACATAAATTGAACCTAAAACATCATTATAATTATTTTCTAAATAAATTGATATATCACTAAATCCAGAAACGTCCAAAGCCTCTAAAGGGGATGGTGCATTAATTTCATTATTTCCAAAATACATGAATTGAACAGTTCCTTTATCATAGTCAGCCATATGTGTATCTTCATGATTTTTTATTAACTCAACATTACTCCCAGTTTGTCGAGTATCAATTCCTTTATCCAACCTATCCAATATCTCCGCTTGCGTACGTTTTATAGACTTTAATTCTTCGTCTATGCTTATAGGCTGTCCGGACGAATCGACTATTTTCGTATGTTGAGCGCCACCACTTCCCTCTGTAAATTCGAAATCACTCTCGCCTTTTACTTTGTGTTGTGGAGCAGGAACATCTCCTGACACAGTTTTCGCAGTAAGCAACCTCTTATTTATGTCCGCCATCTTTACCATCCTCGTCCATTTCGCTAATTTGTTCTTTGCGTATTTCCTCTAATTCTTTTTCTAACTCGATTATCCTTTCATAATATTGTGTATTCATCGCATCTCGTTCAGCTATTTTAATAACATTCTCCGAATTTTGAATCTGTAGTGATTGTATCATGTAGTCTTTGTTTGGTTGATTCATTTCGATGCCTCCAATTTATCGTTTATTTGCTGTATAGCTATCGTTAATGTGGACAATAAATCCCCATGACTAATAAACTCGCCATCTGAAATAGTCGGTGAATCTTCTGCGATAAACCCTAAATTTCTCTTTTTACTACCTACATAATTAAACTCTTTAACTTCTAATTGTTTTACTACTTCTAAAGCGTTTAATGTGCATTTTTGTATGTTTTCTTTCGACTTTTTAGAAGAACGCTGCACAAAATCCTTAGCCTGTATATCTCGATAAACAATTGGATCATTATTATTTACCGCTCTCGATGCCACTCTTACTCCTGCATCGCTTCCTAGATACAAAAAGTTATCCGGAGACACAAACCACTTACCGTGTACTCCTCTTGCTCTAATAGGCATGTATCTTGTGTCGTCATGAGAACCTTGCCAAAAATACTTATTCGTAACTCGTAATTCCCCGTCATTTTCGCCGTCAACGCCCACATAAAAATTAGTTGCACTCGCCTTTGTGTGAATCCTGTCAGTATACAAGTTATCGTTTTCGATTATTAAATATCTGTTAGCGTTTAAAATAATATCCCTTGTAGCTGTTTCTATTCCGATTGTTCCCCGGTTGGAATATAACGTTAAGCCGCGTCTTTCTTTGTCGTATCGATGGCTAAAAAACTCGATAACTCCTGACCCGGCATAACCGCCATCATCATCGTTTGACCCTCTGTAATAAGTAAAAATACCGTCGTTTGAATAATATAGTCTTTGGTCGTCCGTCATACTTTCCGCTCTTAGGAGTCCTCCGGCAAACCTCAACCTTACATCATGTGTTTTTGTTTCTCCGAAAAATGTACGAATAAACTGTCCTCTCGATTCAAACGTTGCTCCGTCTATATGAGTATAACTTTTACCATCTCCTCCGTATATAGCCACTTGATCCGTGTTAATCGTCCCAGCAGTAATAACGTCAGCAACAATTCCATCTGCGGTAGCAGCTACTTTTGATGTCGCGCCCCCATCCGTAGAAATCATCCATCCAGCTGAATTAAGCCAAACCATACGGTTAGGGTCGTCCTTTTCTTGAGCTATAATACCTTGTACGCCATTTTCTGCAGTACCAAAAATCAACTCTGTTTGAGCTTCCTTTAACGCACGAATCGCTGCTTGTTCGGCAGCAGGAAGTACGCTATACGGAAGTTTCTTGCGACCTGATATTAAGTCTTGTATGTCTTTCACTGCGGTTGATAACTGTGTTCGGTGACGTTTTTCGATACCTTCGCTCCCAAACGTAATATTTAAGTCGATTACTTCGCCTTTCCAGTTACGAGTTTTAGACTGCGATATAACTCTTACCTCGTCATCTAGTCCGATTCTTTCATCAATTAAAAACACCCTATCGCCCACTTCCGATTGAGCAACAGGATATCCTTGTTTTTGTAAGTCGAATACATCAGCACTTACGCTTACTTTTAACGATTCGTCAACTAATTCTTTTAAACTTTCTTGCATCTTAACCTTTCGAGTTATTCTACCGTCCTTAATAGGTGGAGCGTGCCTTATACCTATAATATCGGCGAGTGGGGAAGTGTATTCTTCGATAAGTTTTGCATTTTCCCAGTCTTCTTCACTCTCATCGCTCGATACTCCGTCATTACCATAATCTCCGTATCCTTTAGCGTAAGTCCACATCTCATCCGCGTCGATTTCTTCTTCTATATTAGTTGAATTTAATCGATGTCTATATTGAAACTGCGTATCTCGTCCGATTTGTCTTTCGAGATAAATAACATTTCCCGATATTCTGAATTCGCATTTATACCGCTCTAGGCAACGTTTGAAGGTTTCTAACCTAGTTTCTCCTGCTCCGAATCCTTCCCATTGAACCGCATCAAACCTATCAACTAAAACAAAATCGTAGTTTGTTCCGTTAAATAACGTTGTAAAAGCGTCTATTGCAGTCATATGTTTATTTATATTGTCATATATACGATCATTGTCAAAGTCGTCAAAAAACAAAGGGATTGCCTTAACTTCAACTTCTAGTTGTGCGGAACTAATTAACTTTCTTTCTGACGTAGAATGTATTACCGGTTGTGTAGGACGATAATAAAAGGTTGATTTGTTTGTGTTAATTTCTTCGTACTCGTGATTGTATCGTCCTACACCCTTTCTTTTAGCATAAATAATCTTGTGCTCTACGTTGTCGTGGTCTACAATTCGCCACATTTCCTTTATGTCGGAAATGAACTTTTTGTTAACTTTAGTCGCTAGAATCGTAGTCGATAACGACTGATTACCGTTTACCTCTTTTTCATTTGTAGATGTAGCTTGTAAAGGATACTCATTACCCTCTAAGTCTATTACGTACATTTAACCACCTCATTAAAACTCGTAAACACCTATCAACTCAATATCACCGTTATTTCCAGTGGTGTTACTAGAGTGTCCTTCAATTTCGTCGTCAGTAATATACACAAACTTAATAACCACTTTCCCGCCCGTAGAACTAAGCACAGTTTTAGTTCCGCCAGTGCTTGACCCCATAACACTTAAATGTACCTTAGGAATAAATGTGTATTGGTATTGTGTAAGCCTGTCTACTTGTTTCCACGCTAAAACCCATCCAGTAAAGCAATCACTAAGTTTTTTACTTGGCTTTATTACACTACTTCCATCCATTACATTAGATCCGCTCCAAAGTCTAGGGAATCCGTTTTTTATCTTGTCGCTAATAACTCCTACTTCGTTTAAATCGTCCTCGACCTCTTTTTTCCACTCTTCAACGTTATTTCCGTCATTCATCTCTACATTTTCAGATAATGTTTTAGGGTATAGATGCTCGAAACTTCCGCCATTCCTGTATTTAATTTGCATGTCTTTTCCCCCTTATTTGAATATTTTCGTAATTGTTAGTTGGGTATTTCGGTATACCTCTACCAAACATCCACTTATCCCCTATACTTTCCGTATTAACATACATTCGTTGCAACGTTTTATCACGTGACTCGTTGTACTTTTCTTTGTACAACGCAAACATACCTAATACTGCCGGAGTTGCATAAGATGTGCCTGTACCATTTGCGTATTTATTACTGATTTTATTATCACTATCGATCGTAGTGCTCCTAATACTTACACCGCCGCTGGAAAAATTAATTCCTCTACCTACGCTACTGCTGGAATATCTTTTTTTATCACTTGTTATGTTTGCTACAGTTATGACGAAGGGATATTTTGACGGATAGCCTATTGTAGACTCACTTTCACTTACACCACTCTGCCTGTTTCCCCCACTGCAAAAAATAGCTATACCAGATTCGTGAGCCTTTTCGAAAGCCTCTCTTCTAGCTTCTGATTCTGCTTCGCTGGAAAAAGAACAGTTTATAGCGTCCATCTTATTTTTAATACACCAGTCAATCGCTTTTATTTGCGCACTCCATAAAGTTCTATTTATACTACCGCTACCATTATCTATCCTTACAGCATATAAGTCGCAACCAGGCGCAACACCTAGTTGACCTTCGTTATTATCTTTCATACCGATGACGCCTGCTACTTTTGTTCCGTGCGAAGATGCTAAATTATTGTCATAAGGTAAACTGCTGTTATATGCGTTGTAACCTCCAGCGATCACTAAGTCGCTGTGTTGTTGTATACCCGAATCAAGCACAGCTACTTTTACTCCTCTACCTGTTATACCTTCTTCATGAAATTTCTTGACGTTCATTAGGTCTATCGCATAAGATTCGCTCTGAGCATCGAATGTATCGTTAAAATCATCAACATTATCCTTTTCGACACTTCTTACATCGTTATGATGCCTTAATAAACTAGCTTGCTCGACATCTAAATCGCATAAAGCTAGATTTCCTATACTATCCAATGTTTCGATGTTTAATGCCCCATAACTTAACAATAATGTTTTGTTGATATTTCCCCGAAATACGATTAAATATCGATTCATTCCACCACCTCAAACCATATCGATGCGTGATTCGGTTCGGATGAAGATACCTCGACATCCGACATGTTTGCCACCTCATTAATGGCATCCTCCATCCCATCAAGCCTATCAGCCAAAACTTTTTTACCGCCTCTAGCCTGCACTACTTCCGCGTCGCTTTTCCCCGAATCCAAAACTAAATCGTTAATTATTTCTTTTAATCGATATAATTCTTCGAAATTATTATTATGATTATTTTTGTTTTGTATATCTAAAGCGTTGTGAATCTCTTTACGAGCCATAATTATGCCCCCTCATTTGTAATAAAAACGAAAATCAAAGTTAACGTTTTTAATCATGTTTTGCTCAAACTCATTCCATCCACTTTCTAAACTTATATAATTCCTGTTTGTATCTCTAAAACACTGCAATCCGTTCAATGTGATATTAGGACCGTTTAATAACAACTTACCTGTACTATCACCTTTGTACTCAAACACTTCGCCTGTCGTTTTATTTAGTAATCTATAACCTTTCGCAACATTATCTACCGTGATATTCAGATGCTGGTCGAACGGATGCACCCCTACGTTTCCTGCGTTATAAATTTCAAACGTTTTACCTTTATGTTGATACTTTTGTGAGCTTGATTCATATGATAAACCCATTCCATAACTCCATAATTCTTGGCTGTATCTTAATCCGTTTTTATCAATATCTTGCGTAGTTCCGATAGATTCAGCAAATGGTAGTTGTGTCGTGACACAGTTAACTTCGACCTCAGCAAAACGTTGGTTATTTTCGTACCTCTCTGGTATATAAGATTCGTCGACTTTTACTTTGTATCGTTTACCTATTTGATAAGTTTCTGATACATATTCTATTTCGTCTACAACAGCATACAATTCGTCACGTAACAATCTATAACTCTGTGTGTCGTTAGCTTTTAATAGGAACTTTAATTCGATAGGACGTTCTTTGTATATCGAGCCGTAATCGATCGAGCCACTTTTACCCTCTAACGATTCGGTCACTCTTTCTTTTTCGATACTTGACACAAAAATATCCAAAGGAGTGATTCCCTTTGGATAATCAATTTTGTTCATGTTTTTGTCATACAATATAAAAATAGGTATCACTCCTTTAGAAATACTCTGTTTTTGCTTTTAGAGCGTTATTGTTATTAACAGTGTCAGTGATAGGGTCACCGTCAAGATAAACGTTATTATCTTTTTGTAGTATTTGCATCAGTATATTGTTTTGTTCTTTTAACAGTCTGATTTGTTCTTCATCGTTTCTGTTACTTGTATCATTAGATGAGTGTAGTTTTCTACTACCACCATCAACACCTATCTTCTTAGCTACTAATGCTAATAACTTCATAGCATCAGTCTTTTTAGGTTGCTGATTATACTTCTCGGGTATAACAGCCTCGCCTTTGTGTAAATAAGCCCACTGATTCTCTGGTACGTAGTTTGTACCTTGCTTATAACCTACACCACGATAGGCTCTTGACAACGACCCGTATCTTGCTAAAGCATAACGAATAGATGCAAGTATGTTATCTAGTGGATTCCAGATGTTGTTATAACCGGGCATTTTATACGCCGCGAACGTAGGGTCGATAACCTGCATTAAACCTTTAGAAGGTGTACCTCTTCTAGCGTTAATATCCCAGTTATTTATAGCACGAGGATTTCCGTTTGATTCTGTTTTCATTTGATACAATAACTTTTGTAGGTTACTAGCACTGTATGATCCTGTCATTTTTAGCGCTTTTGTAGCAGTACCTGCCCAACGTTGCACCCCTGCACCTGCAGCTCCTTGTGGAGATACTTTCATAGGGTCAAGAGGCTTTCCGTTTTTTCTTATTTCGTAGTGCAAGTGTGCCGCTGTTGACGCACCTGTACTACCCACAAGCCCTAGTTTAGTACCACGTGTAACTTTTTGTCCTACACTAGCTAATATTTTGCTTAGGTGTGCATAGTAAGATTCCCATATTCCGCTTTTTACTTTAACTAGTTTACCGTAAGTTCCCATATTACCTGCATACGAAACTGTTCCGTTCATTTGTGACGGCACAGGAGTTCCTGCTGGTGCGCCAAAGTCTGTACCAGTATGGAGCTTTTTAGTGCCGTAAATAGGATGTGTACGCATTCCGAAATGAGACGTGATAGGAAATCCAAAACTAGGCTTACCGCCTACCATTAGATTAGGATTATTGTGCTCGTTTTCTTTAAACGCGTTCTTAACCTTATCTAGTGCGGCGTCTTTTATTTTGCCAAATCCACCCTTTAACATATCTTTAAACATCGCAGTGTTTTTAGGTAGTTTTGCACCTACTTTATCCAATGCGATGTCTAGTATTTTAGATGGCTTTTTAACATAATCCCATACTTTTTCTGACCATGTCCTTTTTCTTGCTTTACCACCAGTCACGTTGGAACCTCTGTCTAAAAAACCTTGCGTACTTTTTGTACCTCTATTGTATTGTAATAAATCACGTGTATCAGGAGCCGAAAACACATGCGTACCTTTAGGTAGGTTTGCCACTACATCTCTGCCTTTAAACATACCAGTAGTACCATCAGGAAAACTGATTAACTCTCTTCCTGACCAGCTACCTCGTCCATCGTTTACCATTGCTAATCCGCCCGGATGTCCACCTTCAGGAGTTCCTTTAGCGTATTTATTATCTTTCCAAGGCCACCCTTTAATAGTGCCTTCCGTTCCGGTAAGTTTTCCTATAATCCAGTTAACCCCACCAATAACTCTGTTATACGGTTTACCTGCCCACTCTATAAGACCATTACCGACATCTTTCATGCCGTCTGTCGCTTTTTTCTTAGCACTAAGAATGCCGTCGCCAATTCGTTTAGGTAAACCTTTAGCTCCGTCGACAATATTATTAAATTGCTTCTTAACTCCGCCCCACATGTCCTTAGCGACACCAATGAATTTAGTCTTTAAATTCCTTACTGATTTAAGCATATGACCAACAAATGAGTTAGCGATTGATGACCTGATGTTACTGATCCATTTACTAAATGTCGCCTTGACCGCAGTCCACATATTGGAAATGTTAAGCTTAAAGTTTTTAACAAAATTAATAATTGCTTGAATGATTCTTCCAACAAAGGAATTCTTAACACTTCCGTAAACGCTGGTAATCGAATTTTTGAATGTTTCTTTTACCCACGCCCACATGTTTTTTATGTGACCCCAAAAGCCTTTAGCTAGTCCAGCAACACCTTTTAAGATACGACCGATAAATTGTAATTGAATCCAGTTCCATACAACTTTTATTGCGCCTGTCGTTAACTGCTTAACACCTTCCCACATTTTCGACCAATCGCCAGTAAATAATCCGCTGAATATTTTAACAGCGCCCATGATGATGTCTAGTGTTCCGGTGATTATGCCTTTAATGTTGCCCCATATCATTTTAATGACCATTTGCACAGCTTTCATAGCCAAATCAATGACAGGTTTAATAACTGTATCAAATGCCCATTTAACCTTATCTGCCATCCATTCTAAAATTGGACTAATAAACTCCCATATGTTTTGCCATGCCTCGATAAAATGAGGTCCTTCATCGTTTACAAACCCAAATACTTTTTCTTTCATGTCATTAAAAAACCCTATGACTGCATCAAATCCGGGCTTAATCCAATCAACAATTCCGAAAAACACTTCTTTTAATTTCTCGCCTAATTTATCGATGAAATTACGGAATGTTTCAGATTTTTTATAAGCAATTGTAAATCCTGTTGTTAGTGCGGTTATAACCCCTATTGCGATACCGACTGGACCAGTCATAAACTTTAGTGCACCACTTAATAGGCCTACTGACTTACCAGCACCAGCCGCCGCAGTACCTACACCTTTTAAAGGAGTTAGTATAGGCGCTAAGAATTTAAAAAATACACCTAGACCGCTAGATATTTTAGCTATAAAACCACCGAATATACCTAACCCTGTTAATAGTGGACCTAACGCAACAATGAATCCGCCAATACCTAGTATAAATTTCTTTTGTCCATCGGTTAAGTCTTTGTACCAGTGTATAACTCCTTTTATTTTATCTACTAAACTAGAAAAGGCGTTTCCTAGAGTTTCTCCTGTTTCTTTAGCCCATTTTTGTGCTTGGTTAGAACTTAATAAATCTATAAACTCTGCTAGCGATTCTTTCGACTGTTCAAACACACCGCCAAGTAAATTTTCTCCTAAAATACCAATATATGCTTTTGTATTTTGCTTCATTCCATCCCAAGTTTTAGCGTATTCTTTTGCCATTTCACCTGAGAAATCTTCCATAACGTCTAAGAACTGATCTGTAGTTATTTCTCCATTTCTAAGCATTTCGTACATTTCTTCAGACGATACATTCATATTGTCTTGTACAGCTTTTGAAAACCCGGGCATTCTCTGTGCAATCATATCAAATTCGTTTCGTGTCATACTTCCTTGGTCAACGATACGACCAAATATTTGCTCCATTTCTTCAAATGTTCCACTTGAACCTGCTACTGTACCATCAAGAATTTGAATGTATCTTGTGAGTTCTTCTCCTTCTTCCACACCTGCTGCCATTGCAGTAGCGGCGGCGGAAGTAGCTTCACCCATCGTCAACATACCGCCTTCAAGTGCTTTAGCTAACTGTTCAGATATTCTCTCAACGTCTTTCGTTTCGTATCCTAGACCTTTTAGTTGAGCCTGTGCATTGTCCACACTGATTAACCTGCCCCAACCAAATGCCGCAACCATACCACCTACAGCAGTTGTGACACCTAAAACAGGCAAGGTAATGCGTTTAGTAAGTGTGCTCCCCACATCGCGCGCTTTTTGTGATACATTCCCTAGCTTTCCGCCAAAATTTTGTAATGCATCGCCTGTTTTATACCATCCAGAGTTTTGTATATCTTGTTGACGAGAAAACTCTTGCATTTCTTTTGTCACATTACCGATATGGCGTTCTAGATTGTTTAACTGAGCAGATTCGTTGTTATACGCAGCAGCAGCCTTTTGGGCTTGAGATGAGCCCTCACCGTGAGCCTCTACCATTTTGTTGTAATGTTTCTCGGCATCAGCAACGACAATCTTCTGCAATTCTAATTTTTTATTAAGCCCACCTAGTTGTGTTTCATACTTTTTTAATGACTTCTCACTGCGGTCAAATGCACTCATATTGTTGCGCATCTCACTATTCATTTGTCTCATAGATGCCTTCAAGTCTCTTAATCCTGAATCAACTTTAAGGGAGTCTAACGACAGCTCTATACTGAACCCCTTGATTTTGTCCACTGTTTACCTCCTTTCTTATGTATTTAAGGCAAGTCCATAACAGATGTAACTTGCTTTGGTTTGTTTTCTTCTTCTAGCAACTGCACTACATAATGAAAGGGCATTTTTAATACTTCGTTAACGTCTTTGCCTTCTTTCATCATTTCTCGGACGAGTTTGTCAAGGTATTCTTTTTGTTTTGCGAAAGAAAAGTCCTCGTCTTTTAACGTTTCTTCGCCAGGAAGTTTTTTGTTTCTTCTGACTGCTGTCCTTGTGCGATAAATAACACTTGCGATTGCAATGCTTCAATTGCATCTGGAGCGTGTAATCTGCTTTGTAAATCCTCTTTAGTAAACTGGCCTCCATAAGCCTTAGAGGCAACAAAATCGATTAATAACTCTAAAAACTGACGTGGACTTGCATTGTCGTTCTTCTCGTCCTTTTCAATTTTCTCCATTAAATCAATAGCTTCGTATGTTACTGTTAGCGGTAAAAATGGTGGCGTCCAAAACTTCTCCATTTCCACCTCTCCACCTTTTGCTACTTCTTCTGGGTTTTTAACTAGTTCAATCATGTTTCTTTTTAAATTTGACATTTCAATTCCTCCATTTTTTAAGATAAATAAAAAGAGTGAGCAATAAGCCCACTCATTGAATTTTCCCTGTATTACTGCCACTCTAAAGTTACTGTGTCACTTGTACTATCGGCAGTAACATTTACGGGCGCATTAGGGTGTTGTTGTCGTCGTTGTTGTCGTTGGTTCTTCTGCATCAGGATGAGGCATTCCGAAAATAGCCTCGAAGATCTCGTCACGTACTTTTGTTTCTCCTGGTGCATCTTCACCACTCAAACGCATAACACGTTCGCCTTCGATGTCACGTGACATAAACTCCCCTTCTGCTGTTTCGTTTCCAAATTCGATAGATTCTTCTTTTGTTGAACCTTCAATTGACGGCATCGTAAACTTACCTTTTGCTAAACCGTACCAGCCTTTACCTCCGTCTTGGTCTTCGATAGAGAAGATAACCGCAACATATGGAGGGTTTGAATCTGGTCCATATGCACTTAACCCACCTACTTTTGTTAATCCGAAAATAGTGTCTTTATCTTCTTGTGGTATTTTGTGGAATTGACCACTAACCGTCATTGGACCATTTGATGTAGCCATTTCCGCAACCTCACCATCACCAAATGCTTTAACGATTTCTTGCTGTGCCTCTACTGTAATTTCTTGTAAAAATCGAACTCGTTCAATATCGCCAACAGCTTTGTTATCTTCGTCTAGTTCAACGTAATGGAAATCATTTACGTTAATTGCCGCTTTATATGTTTTTGCCATTTGTTATTCCTCCTCATAATAAAAAGGACATCTCAATTAAGAAATGTCCTCTAAGTCGTGCCTATATAGTTTTCCTTCGTATCTTCTTGCATCTCGATAAATACCTAAGTCGTATTCATCGATTGAATCATTTTGTTTAAACTTTAATTCATCCCACAACAAATCACGTATTCTATTAGCAATAATTAAATTATCTTCTCGCTTTCGTGACCACACTTCAATGTGTATGAGATAATCGTAAGCTACCCATGTATCATCGGAAAAATCAGAAGGTAGAGCGTTAATAATAGACTCTAACACTATCCAACTACCAGACATATCGGCTGTTTCAGGGTATTCGAAATACCTTATTCGGAGTCCATCTGTTTCAGATTCAACATAACTTCTAACCACTTCATCATCTTTTAATATTTTATATACTTTGTCTAGTATGTCATCATTCATCAGATAGACCTCCTTAACTCATCTCTGACAGCTTGTCCATATGCCTTTTGTGATAGTTTAAGAGCCTTAGCAATCTTCCCTTTACCCCGAGGATTAGGATTGCGTATAGTGCCCCATTCGTTTAAATGGATAATACGATATCGGTTGTGTGGACCACTCCAGTAAATTCTCACTGTAGGGTTACCATCAGAATATGGATCGGATATAGTCATTTCATCAATCGTATAACCTTTGTCCTTAAATGTTCTTAATTGCCTTAGTATTTCCATTCCGACTACAAGCGCACCTTTTTCTAGTGCGGCACTGGTCAATCTTTCGATTCGTTTTCCGTTAAATTTAGCTTCTAACTCACCTATTAAACGATTTACACCGTAAACCTTTACTGCCATTTCATATCGTCCTTGAGTTGTGCAACAATCGTTATAAAATCACGATGCTGTAAATCCGGCTGAGATGATGTGACATTATACACAAGATGTTCGTAGTCAAACGAATCAATCTTAATAAAGTGTTTATTGTCTGGTATAAACTCTTGCATTGGATCACGTATCGTTAAAGTTACATCTGATTCAGTTCCATTTGCTTTTGCTTGTTCTAAATCTTTTAGCCACACTCTATCCACTTTAGCCCAACACTCAAAGACAGTCGCATATTCCTTTTCATCAGGATATGGACTGTCTTTTACTGGTCTATATTCGTAAAAAGTTACCCTAGTATTTAAATCACTTAGTCTAACTCTTTTATTACCGTCTAATCTAATCAAGCCCATATCTATCATCTACCTTTAATTGTAAAATAATAGATTGTAAGCCTAACGAAATAGCGTTGGACACAGTACCAACAACCTGCTCTCTATTTTCGTACCAATGCGTAACAAGCATAATAATTGCTAGTTTATATTGGTTGGATTCCTCATGTTGTTTCTCTTTCACACCTGCATTAGATAGATATTCTTTTGCGGTATCAATAAGAAACTCTAACATTTCGTCATCACGTTTCCCATCAACCCTTAAATAGCTTTTAACTTGTTCAAGCATCAAACCACCTGCCCGATTGCTTCAACATACTTACTTGATACTTTATTTTTATTGACAAATGATAAATCATCATCAAAAGGTGATTCTTTTACATACTTACCTTTGAAAAATAAATCTTTGTCCTTTTCCGTAACCCCTGCATTATGCATGATTTTAGTTTCTTCCCAACGATGTAATGGGTCTGTCGCCCAACAAAACTCCATTTCATCAATAACTTTAGGACCGACATTAAAATAAATCATATTCCACAGTTGCGCCCACATTTCCGCTGTCCATTTTTGAATATTAGAATCTAGATTTTTAAAGTAGTTATATATCTTATTAGAGTCCTCATAAACCTTTTTCCAGTATTCAGCAGTTGGATTTTTGATAAGCCATTGAGCACCACCAGAATTATGATTGATTGTTTCTAGCGATTCAACTGTAACCCCAACAATTTCAGCCATATCATTTAGTACCTGTTCACCATTTGTACAATTACGAATGTAATCAACGTTTAAATAACCGTTGCAGTCGCTACAGTACCAAACGTCATCTTTAACGGGTAGCTTTCGGAAGTCTAACTTCTCACGAAAAATAACGTCTGAATCCATATAAAAGTATTTTCCCTTTTCTCTCGATGGGTCTCCCGTCAGGTACTGCCACCATAAATAAGGCTTAATACTTGGTATATATGATTTGTCATTTCGTAAGTCCTCGTAAACATGAGTTTCTACTCCGTATTTGTTTTCAAAATAAACAGGAATGTCATCGTCCCACTTCTGAAACAGTAGGACGATGTTTTTTATTCCGTGCGATTTTAAATTGGTTAAGCACACATCCAGTTCCCATTTGAATCGGTCAGTAGCCGGTTGGCAGAGGATGTACTTCATTAGTCATCTCCACCGTCTTCATCATCATCATCTTCACTTTCCGTTGTTGTCGTCGTCGTTGTCGGCTCTTCCGTTGTCGTTGTTGTCGTCGTCGGTTTCTCAGTCGTCGTGGTAGTAGTCGGTTTCTCAGTCGTCGTGGTCGTCGTCGTTGGTTTCTCAGTTGTCGTTGTTGTCGTCGTTGGTTCCTCAGTTGTCGTTGTCGTCGTCGTTGGTTCCTCAGTTGTCGTTGTCGTCGTCGTTGGTTCTTCCGTCGTCGTCGTTGTTGTTGTCGGTTTCTCTGTCGTTGTAGTTGTCGTCGGCTCCGTTTTAACAACCACCTTATCACTCAAAGCCGATTCTACTCCTTCTTTTTCAGCAGACACTTGATACTCATATTCAGTATCAGGGTCTAGCCCTTTATCTGTATATTGTTTTTCTTCTATATCGCTAGCGATTTTTTCGCCATCACGATAAACGTTATATGTTGTTGCCAATTAAAATGCTCCTTTCTATTTAAAATAGCCCTGTATAAAGGCTAATCCCACTTTAAAGTTATAGAGTTACTTGTGGCATTACTAGCCTTTACATTTTCGGGCTGTTTAGGGAGTTTCCTCCGTTGTTGTTGTAGTCGTTGTTGGTTCTTCTGCTTTAACAATTCGAAATGCAGACGCTAATTTGATCTGATGGTCAAACCAAGCTGTTACAACGAATTGCTCGACACCTGTTTTTACATCTTTGTCACGCTCGTATTGAGTAGTGGCGATGTCGTAGTTGTAATGTGAGTATGAGAAGTCACCAACGATAGGGTTAACTGCTGCATCACTAAATACAACTGGCTTACCTAAAACTTGTTCAGGTTGAGCTCCATAAAGTGTAGCATTTCCGTTAGCTAACACTTCGATAATGTCCATGTAATCTGCATATCTCATAACGATAGTTGCATTTTCTCTGTAATCCTCATGTAAATCAGCAATGGCCTTTTTAATGGATTTGTAAAGGTCGTCTCCCTCTACTTCTTTAATCCCCACTTCGTCAGAATAAAAAGACATATGCTCTTCTCCTGCTTTTGGAGATTCAGCAAACGCAACTTTTCTTTCTTTAGCAGCTACACCAGATTGCAATGCATTTTCTACATGATTTACGATGTTTGCATTAGTTCCTAATAAGACAGTCTCAGAAATACCAGCAAATACTTTGAATTTGTTACGCCCAAAAGATACTGTATCCCCTTTCGCTTCTAATTCTTTAGCAGTTTCTGTGTCTTCGATAAAATCATCATCGTCAAGTGTGAAATTGATTTTTGGCAATTCTAAGTTAGTTACTTGAGTAAAAGTAGATAAACCTCGTAATTGGTTTTTAACTAATGGCTCCACGATAACATCGTTAGATACTGTTTTAGGTAAAAACTTCTCTCCACCAGTTGAGTTATCATCGCCAAGTGCTTGTTTAACGTCAGCTGGCACTGGTTTATTAGACATAACAGCCTTAATCATGTCTGCTTTAGCTTTCATTTTTTGTTCGTTTGGATCAATAATATTTTTGATGTCATCTTTACTTTGAAACGCAGCTTTTTGTTCTGCTTCCATTTTGTCGTGTTGGTCTTTAATCACATCGAAGCGTGCTTTTAAATCGTCTTTAGATTTTTGTAGATTTTGGATATCTTCCATTGATGCAGATGGGTCAATTGCCTTTTGAGCTAGTTCACCCTCCGTTTTTTGCAACTGTTGACCAACAGTAGCCATATTTTGCTTTAATTCATATAATGTATTCATTGATAAATTCCTCCTAAAATTGTTTTTGTATATTCTTCAGAAGCTTTTGCTTCGTCAGCGATTTTTTGCCTTAATTCTTTTTCTTCTAACGTAATAACGTTTTTTGGTTCTTCTTTTAATTGTTTAGGGACGTTACGATAGCGATTCATGTACTCCTTATCAATACATGCCGCCATTTCATTCGCACCTTCCACAACATCGCATAAACCATATTCATAAGCTTCATCAGCACTTAACCAAGTTTCAGCATCCAGCATTTCTCTTAACTTCGAATCATCTAGCTTATCACCTGCCTTTTCTAAGTATGAAGTGATAGCCGATTCGCCGATTCTGTCAAGGTCATCAGCTTGTTTCCTTAATTCAGAAGCATTTCCTAAAGTTACGGTCCATGGATTATGGATCATGAGCATACTATTCGAAGGCATTCTAATTTCGTCAGCCGCCATAATAATTACACTGGCAATAGATGCGGCTAAGGCGTCCACATTAGCTATCACCTTCGCTTTGTGGCGTTTTAACATGTTGTGTATGGTTATCCCCTCGAAAACTGAACCTCCTGGGCTGTTACAATATAGGTTGATAGTTTCCACATCGCCTAATGCATCCAATTCATTTTTGAATGTTTGAGCAGAGTGTTCGCCTTCGTCTTCCCATGCATACTTTGTAATTTCCCCATACAAAAAGACATCGCCTGTTTTACCATCAGCAGATGCCTTCATTTCAAAAAACTTATTCTGTTTCTTCTTGCTCTTCATTGTTATCCCCCCTTTCGATTGTTCGCGCTGCGGACTTTCTTTCATTAGATGGCAAATCTATAGGGTATAAATCTCCGCTAATCCAAAGTTTATCGGCATTACCGCCTTCCGGGGGCAAATCCTCAAACATGCGAACTTCGTCTTGTTTAAACCAACCATTCCTGATTCCATACTGATAGAATTTAGCACGTGTATCAGTATCCCCTCGCATTAGTCCGCCTAGGTTAAATTTGAAATAATAACCTTTTACTCTCTCATCTTTTGTGAGTAATTTTCTGTTAAACTCATGTTCGTACTGCCTTACAATTGGCGTGATAGTCATTTGTACATACTGAATCATGGCTTGTTCGTTAGAGGAGAAGCTTTGCCCTTCATTGTCATTTAAAAAGGCAACAGGTATGTTAAAAACATTAGCAACCCTCGACCTAGTTATTTGTTCAGATTTCAAAATGTCCGCTGCTAGATATTTTTTTTCGAACCTCTCAATGTTTACTCCAGGCTCTTTAAAAAGAATACCTCCATTATTGCGATAGAACTCTCTAAAGTTTTCAGTAACTTGTTTTCTTTTAGCTTCATCAACGTTCGCCGCATACTCAATCGTAAAACTTTCAGGCTTCTTCATTTCGATTAAGCTAAACTCTTGGACGGCTTTATCATAATCTAATGTATTCTTCAAAACCTCTAACGGACTTATCCCTTGCCAACGAGATGTACCCGTTATATGTTTAACGTGAATCATGTTCATATTATGAAAATAGTAAGTTCCACCGCTTCCTTGGACAACATACCAAAGTTCATCAGTATCAGTGTTGATGAAAGGAGTAACATAATCAGGGTCGATTGGCATTATCTGTTCCACTCGCATGCGTATATCACGAAATATAACTGCATACGCATTTCCTGTTTCATTCCTAGATACTTCCATTTTGTTTATAAAATCATAACCATTCATGTTTTGATTAGGTTCGTTTATCAACACATCGGAAGATTGGTTGTGTGCTATTTCATAATCTTTGTGCAGTTTTAGTGGAAGAATAGACACTGTATTAGATATTCGTGTTATAACACTGAAAATAGTTTCGTTAGTGGCTAGCTTACTGTTGTCTATACCCCAAAATGTACGACCCATCCAGTTAGTAAAATCGAAAGTTTTACCTTTCCAACCCTTTACAGCTCCGTTAAATGATTGCTTTATTTTATTAAACCATTTCAAAATTTCACCTCCTCAAAAAAGGAATATGATTTTATGATTTGGTGAAATATTTAATAGCATCTTTATTAAAGTATGCTACTGCATTATTATCACCGTCAACAAACGTCAAACTTCCTTCTCCACTGATAAACGTGCGTGCCTCTAATTTGATAGTGTCATTTGTGAGTAAATGGACTTCATACATTCATTTCACCGCCTTTCAATTCTTGGATTTGTTGATTAGTACACTTATTAATGCCGCTAATCCTGCAAATAAAAAGATAATAATGATTAAGGAAAACGGAATCCAAATCGGCGATAATATCCATAACCAAGACCAACTAATTACTCCAGTTAATTTCAATGTTATAAATAAAATTCCAAGCATACTTAAAAAACTAATACCGGTTGTTTCATTACTTTTTGACAATTTCCCTCACCCTCCCAACAAGTCGCTAATGGACATGAACTCAACATTTCCGTCGCCTGTTGGTTCTGACAACCTGTCCATCACATGAACATGTGCGTTCAATGCTGCAGCGAATCCATCTATTTTCCTGTTTACAGATTGTTTAGAAGGCATCCAATTACTATTCCGGTCTTTAACTAGTTTTATATTGCTTAAATACCATCTAAATATTTTGCTGTTATTAAATACAACTTTCCCATCAAGCATTAACTCTTTGAAGTTTTGCATTGGTCCGCCTAAGGTTATAAAACCTTGCCTAACCTTTTCAGTAACAAAACCGTGGTTCTCTAATGTTTTATTTAAGTAAAGAGCTTTTGCAGGGTCATATGCTATTAGTTCAATCACGTATTTCTCTGATTGTTCAACAAACCATTCGTACACATATTCATGTTTAACATAGTCACCAGGTATAATAGTTAATTCCCCTGCTTTTTCCCACTCGTCAATACGTTGTGGATTAGGATCACGATCACGTCTTGATTGTGGGATAAAGGTATGTTGCAAAATAAAAACCTCGCCGTTCTCAAGCGGAAATTCCAATGCCGCCGCGGTAAAGTCTTCTGTTTCTGATAAGTCATATGAGCCTACACATGATTTACCTTCTAACTCTTTTAAATCCATTTCTTTGTTATTCTTTTTTATGGTCGGTATATCCACAAACGATAATTCCCCAACATCACTAAATAAATTAAATTGCTTCGTTAACCAGTCTGCTTTTTCTTGTGGATTTATCCTGTCCTTTTTCCAGTCGGTTACTAAATTAACAAAGTCCATAAGTCCGATATTAGGATTAGCCTTAATCCAAGTTTCGGGATTGTCCGCTTCTTCTGGCTTGTCTAACTTAGCCAAAAAGTAAAACGTTCTTTCGTCGATGTCATCCTCTAAATTATCCAGTGTATCTTGTCCGTTCTCGTAATACTGCATTAATGGACCGTCTAGCACATATCCTGCTGTAGTAATATAAAGTATTAAAGGTTGTGTTCTCATACCCCTAGATTTTTTCATTACGTTTATAAGTCCGTAATCTTTATACTCATGCAACTCATCAAATACACCGAAATGCAGATTTTCACCATCCTTGTCGCTTTTTTCAGCAGACATAGCGACCATGGTACAATTCATTTTCTCATATCGTATTTCTGTTCTTAGTGCTTTATATCTTTTATCTAAATAAGGAGATGATTTTATCATTGCTTTAGATTCATCAAATAAAATGGTTGATTGTTTTTGAGAATTAGCCAGAACATATATGTTAGCTCCGCGTTCATCGTCAAAGCCCAGCATGTAATTTGCTACCCCACTAATTAAAGTTGTTTTCCCATTTTTTCTTGACACAAATACAAGCCCTTCACGAAAACGCCTTATACCTGTATCCTTATGCACCCAACCAAACAATGACCCGATTACAAAGTGTTGCCATGGTTGCATAACTAATTTATTAGAGTCACCTTTTGAAGGGCTGCATTTCTTTTCAATAAAACGAATAGGTCGATGTCCTTTTTCTTCGACAAACACCCAGGGAAATTCTTCTGTACCTTGTCTTTCCAAATCCCTCAAATGTCTCTTTGCAGATTGGATATTTTCTTTACTTGCAGGTATATCTCCGTCAACCAATCTTTCGGCATACCAAGTCGTCAGAAGTTCTGGATAGGGATGTTCTAATATTCCACCCCAAGATTTCTGCTTCTCTCGGTAATCATGCCACCATGCTTCTAATTCTGTAAAACTCATTTCTAGGATTGGTTTAGAAGTCATCGTCGTCATCGTTATCATCCTCTAAACTGATAGCCAATTTCGCCCTAGCGGATGGTGAAAGACCTAAATCGGAACTAAATGACCTAACCTGTGCAGCAGCATCTCTCATTCTTATAATAAACGGATTAGGTTTGTCATCTATCCACATACCAT
>RWZD01000045.1_pt1 | contig 38094 bp, 46 predicted proteins | sample 2187771 | NCBI WGS metagenome assembly RWZD01 (sample SAMN10531866, study PRJNA481165) | viral metagenome | isolation source: viral particles purified by filtration and ultracentrifugation from about... | place: USA: Tennessee
CTATTATTTATCTGTAACTAAAGAAATAATATTAATATAAATATATATATAATAAGGGTTTGTAACGGTTACAGATGTATTTTTTTATCTGTAACCCTCATTCACATAAAAGTATTCTTAAACCCTTGATAAATAGACATTTGATAGGGTTACAGTTATATCCCTTCATCTGTTACCTCATCCGTAACCTTTTTATATACTCGAACAGGATTCCCCATAACTTTTACTACTTTTGATTCCCAGCCCTCTTTCTTCATTCTACGACCGAATTCGGTACTTCCAGCTGGTTTGTGCCCTTCTTCTTCACAGTAGGCCACATACATTGCGTATACGTCCCTAGTCCTCTTTCCATCGATCTCATCACTATATTGATGCAAAAATGAAAGAGCACTATCAGATTGAATGAAATATTCAATTGTTTGCTGTTCAATTGTGGTTGAATCAGACAGTTTATTGCCGTTTTTGCGTATTCTCTTAATTCCTTCGAGTGCTAATTTTAGTATGTAAGACTTTGCTGCATCACTCGAGAGTTTTTCGTCTAAATTTTCATCGATCACTTTAACCTCAGCATCACAAGGAATGACAACTAAGCGCCTACCAATACCACCGGACTTATCTTTAAATTGTGGCATCTTGTTACAAGTAAAAATGAGCGTCGCTTTCGACCGTATGGTAATAGGGATTGAATAAATTGGACGCAACATAACCGGATCTCCCGATGCCAATGTTTTAAAATTGGCCGACTTGTCTAGGTATGACGCGTCAATGTCATCAGCAATGTTCATTAATTTACCGGACATCCCATATACGGCTGTATCATCATCGAATTTATCTAATGGCACGTTCGTTTCCAGGCCATTCGTGAATGCTGTAAGCATTTTTAATAAGGTTGATTTACCGTTGTTCCCTTTTTCCGACTTATAAAAGAAAACTTTATGCGGGAAGCCTTTTGTCATTAAAATATGGCCAAACATTTCTTCAATCACCATCCGTAAATCTTTTCGATTACATGTAAAGAAATCTAAAAATTGATCCACATTCTCGTCATAGGCGTCATCATCGTATTGAACATCTAAAAAATACGGTGTAAAGCCAGCATCGATAATGATGGGCTCACCGTCATCGATAATCACGCCATTAGGTAGCTGGATAACAAAATCATTGTCCTCTACTACATTCGATTTAATTTTAAATAGTTCCATCAACTGCTTATGCTGGGCTGGCTTTAATTTTATATGCTTGTCTATCTCTCTTAGCAGCTTATTGGAATCGGTAATATAACGGTCCAGCTGCTTAAAATAAATTTGATTGTTGTAATAATGAAGGTCTAAACGTTTGGCCAAAACTTCACTCGTCATGACCATATCCTTTGAATTTAGCCATTGCTGCGAACTAGGTGCTGGCTTTTTATCTAACACGGATTTTATTGTGTTATTAAGCTCGTCATCATCCATGGACTCAGCAAATACTTTTGTATTGATAAAAGTTGCTAGTACTTGCAGCGTTTCATTATCGATCATATCGGTGCCGTATTGCTCTAAAGTGGTGAGCAAATGACTATATATTGCACTATTGCGCCCTTGCCCTTCTTTAATGCCCAGTAAATTATGTTTTAATTTAGAAGGATACAAGAGCAAAGGAAGCTCCGGTAAACTGCTCACATCTTCAAGATAGTGAGCATTTTCCATTGGTCGAAGTTTGCCATTTTGCTTTATCGTAGCTTGTGAGCGAGTACCCGTTTTGTAATCGACCTTTAATCCGGCAACCGTTGTTTTATCTGTGTAGTTTTTAATGGGTGTAGTCATTCCCTCGGCCTTTGGGCGTTTATACCAAAGGTGAAAACCTCGATTCGTTTCAACACGTAAGGATGGATATACAGAATAGATATATTCAGCTGCATCTGAGCGTGTATCAAAATCCACGACCACTATATCTTTTGTTAAAATGACACCAGCATCTTTATAATTTTTGTGGTCCGTAGAAAATATGTCGAATGAGTGTTTAGGCTTCTTTTCTTCTAGCTCGATATAGCGCAATGGCTTTATAGTAGACTTCAAACCTTAGCACCTCCTTTCTTTTCCATTTATAACTTTAATTTAGCTTAGAACTCTATTACAATATTTCTTAGAGGTGAAATAGAATGGAAAAAAATCCAGAATTACAGTGTGGCCTTATTATGCCAATAGCTCCTATGTTCGATTACACTGCGGAACATTGGTTAGAAGTTAAAAGCATCATTACCCAAGCAGTGTTACAAGTTAGTGAATTTAAATTTAAAACAGATATTGTAAGTAATTCTGATGGAGAAATTGACGTTATACATAAACGTATTGTTCAGAACCTATACAATGCAGACATTGTTATTTGTGACATTAGTGGCAGAAATCCCAATGTACTTTTTGAATTAGGTATGAGACTAACATTTGATAAGCCTACAATTATTATAAAAGATGATAAAACTGATTTTATTTTCGATACTGGTCTAATTGAACATTTAACGTACCCAAGTGACTTACGATTTAACAGAATAGTTAAGTTCCAGGCTGAATTAGCTAATGCGGTTAGTCAGACCTACAAAAAGTCAAATAGTGATCCATCATACTCAACTTTTCTTGGTAATTTTGGAGAATTTAAAGTTCCGGCATTACATCAAACTCCTGTTTCTGATGTACAGCAACTTATACTTGATGAGATTTCAAGCGTAAGGCGGGAAGTAAATTCAATCAAAAAGAATTCAATAAATCCAGATCCTTTTATAAGTCCCGAATATAGGAAAAAAATAAATGAAGCTGTTCAAATTTATATTGATTACAATGAAGTTGATGATGAGATTACCGAACTTCTTTCTTATTATTCTTTCCAAAGTCATCTTGAGAAATATGGGATAACTTTAAATCAAGAAACTAAAACATATATTTATAAATTGCTTAATGATCTTGATATGGTATTTAAAAGTAACAGAGTTGTAGAAAAAAAATAAATAAGTATAGTGTCTTGCATTTATAAATCTTTGTGAGACACTTTTTTTAATTAACCTCTACCGTACCATCTGAACCAACCTCATAAGGAATCCCTTCATGTTGTTCACTTTCTAGATCATCAATGCTCATTTGTTGAGCTTGTATCAATAGAGAAATGTTTGTGCCTGCAGCTGGATAAATAGCGTTTACTCGGTCTACATCTTCTGTTGCAACATTAAATTTGAGCACAGTCTTTTTATTGTCACGCTGCAAGTTCACAAATTCAGCTTGAATGGGCTCATATGGTCCCTCATCATCTGAAATTGTTAAAATGGTCATTTTACCTGTTAACCTTAATAATTCAGCAGCATGTTTCGTTTCATCTGATAAAATATGAAACATTAAAACTTCTTTTTTATCATCCTTTTGCATTTTCTTAAAAAGCACATTAATTTCAATGTCTTTTGTTTGTACTGTTTGTACTGTTTCTGTTGTCATTTGAAAACACTCTCCTATACAAATAATTGTTTTTGAATCATTTTTACATACCAATTCAAATCGATTTTACGTTTCTCAAATTGATCAAGTGGACCATTCCATACAATAGCTTGCTCCGGACTATTAGAAACCTTTTGGTATTTTTCATCACGTACTTTATAAACACCACCACGCTTTGGGTCATTCGTTGCAAAAATACGATTTACTTTCTGCAGCTGTTTCATTTTCATTTGGCCATCCTCAAATACCTCACAAGTCAAACCCTCGAATTTTCCTTGTTTAGCCACCAATTGGAAAGCCGTTAAATCTTTCTTGAACATATTAATGACCGTTTTTTGAATGGGTATATCATGCATGTAGTAATTGACCAGGGCTGTATCGATAATAGATAAGCTATTCCGTTCCCAGGTACCACCTTCAAAGTTTTTCATGATACCTTTTGCTACGATTTTCCCATCAGAATAGCGTACACAATAATTATTAGCATCACGTTGAGCGATTTTATTAATCTCATTTACTTTGAAAGTTATTTCATAGTGTTTACTAAATCGATTAATAATCTCATCGATAAACGGCCGAAATGACTTGTCCTCATATTTAACAATTAAGCCGTCTGTATTTGATTGAATGAGCTCTATAAAAGGCTCTAATAACACAATCAAATGCGTAAGAATTAATTGGCCATTTACTACGATGTTGTTAAATTGTTGCGGATCAAATAGCGCATTGAACTCTGACTTGCAAGCACCTACTGCAGCATTAAGTAATATCTTATATATTTCCTCTTTTGATACCCCTGCAGCTTGATACTTTAATCGATCCTGGTATATTTTTTCATACCGTTCAGGCATCTTAGCTGCTCTACTGATAAATCCATTGTTAATCTTTAATGTGGGAAAATAAGATTTTGCATCGATGTGTAAAAAGTAGCCTTCACCTAAATAGTTTTCTTTCGCTGCATGCAAACCACCAAAACCATACGTGTGTGTTAATCCTGCAATCTTATATTCAAATTGTCGCTTTTCTAAATCAGTCACTGCTCCACCCTCCAAGTAGGACATGTGGATATTGTTATAGAAATCGACAACTGATTTGGGCAATTCATCAATTTTGAGTCTCTTATCATAACTAAGCTTTAATCGATCACGCTTATGGTCCTTCATTTTAAAAGCCTTTAATACTGTAGAAGCTAAATTCGCACGCGTCTTTTTCACATCAGATGGATGTAATTTAAACGATTCAATAATTTCAAATTTGGAAGCAAAATAATCTTCGCGTTTTTGAAAGGCTTCACTGGTTGCTTTTACATCGTTTTCACAGTAATCAAGGATCGTTTGAACTTCCTCTGGTGTTAATTCCTTTTGGTCAAAATCAATAGGTGTTTCAATAATATTCATGCCTAAGTTGGCCATAGCTTCTTTTAATGAAAGTGATTTATTTATTAACTCTTGCTTTACGTCCAATGTAAGAAAACCACAATTTACTTTTCGCTTAAATGAACCACCTATAATTTGTTGACTAATCTCATATGGATCCTGGTCGGTTAAAATAGCCCATAAAATGATGTCGTCATAATGATAATTATTAAAGCCAACTAGAATATCTTTTGAAGAAAGAGCGCTTTGTAGGCGCTCTTTATCGTTGTGTATGCGTATGATTCTATTGTTGGCTGGATTTAAGATGACGCACATCCAATCATTGGGGAAAACCTCGAAATCATACACTTTAAACATATTAGAATGGCTCCGGTTGACTTAATGAGAAGTTAACGAATGTGCCATTTTTAGATTTAGAATGCTTAATATCCATTTCGCATTGGGTACCCAGCGCTTCTTTAAATGCATTGACTAAATCAGTCTCAGGTGAACCAAAAACAGAAGGGTCCAATTCGATGTTTAGTGCATATGCACATTTCATCGTTTGTTTTAATGCACGTGCCATCATTTTTTCAGTGAAGAAGATCATTCCAAAGAATTTACGATTTTCATAACCTTCATTCAAAAGTTCAAGATCAAGTTGTAACCATTCTGTTCCTTTATCATTTACACGCCATTGCACCTCTGAAAGTACAACATCATATCCACCCTCTGGTAGCGCCTCGTGATCATCCACCGGTGATGTTTTTGGATCAAATCCCTCTGCTAATAATTTTTGAGCCATAGCTGCTAAGTTACTCATATTCTTCGTCTCCTTTGGTAGTAAAGATAATAATTTTTTACACTGTTCTTTATCAAACATACCGATATGTGCCGTTTCTCGTGTTAATCCCATCATATCGGCTAACTGCATATAAGCTTTCGAGCGACTAACTTTCCCGAACTTCCAACGTACATCAAATCGTGCATGGCACAATTTACGTAGTTCTCTTAATTCAGCATTTGCCATTGTTCCAAGTGGTGTTTTTCCTCGACCGTGTGTGCCTACCCTGGCATCACATGGCCTACATACATATAAGTTGGCGCGATAATCCGTGCCATAAAAATCTTTCGAACTGATAAACTCAGCTTGTTCTTGGCAATATGGACAAATCATTTTGTACGTGGAGCTCGCGGTGCTCTTGGTGCACCTGGTTTCGCTGTTCGTGGTGCTTTTACCGTTGTGTTCGGTTCATTGGCCGGTGGTGGGTTGTCCTCCACGTATTGTGCGATACCAGGATCAGCGCCATTTGATTCATTGTCTTCTGATGAAACCACATCCTTATCTTTTTCAGCCACTACAGTAGCAATAGAACCATCGTCTAGCTCCACTGACACTTCTTCGGCGATTTCAGTTAATGTTTTCTTTTGCTCAACAGGTTGGGTTTGCCGTTCATCTTTATTTTCAGTTTGTGGTTCACTAGCTGAACCTTTATCAAATGCACCGATTACAGAATCTAAGATCTTTAAAATACGCTCGTCCTCAATCCAATCACGTTGATAATTTTTACGGCGGTCCACAACACGGCGAAGATATTTTTTACCGATTTTTTGACACATGATGTTCAGGTCACAGTTACCATTTACAACATTTAGATCCTTATCTCCTAATGATGGGATTGACTTTTCTAATGTGCCCTCTAATTTTGTTGCATAACGACTAATGTAAATTACATTCATCGGTAGGGCTTTAAGACGGACCACAATTGAGGTAATGAATGTTTTGCGTAGACCCCAACCTTTGCCGTATGGCACATCACCAACATAATCAACACCATTTTCTTCACAGATTGCTTGTTCAATGAGTGTAACTAAATCATCGATTACATCGATAACCACCGTTTCAAAGCCGTGACCGCCTTTTTCAAGGTCTTTAATGAGCCCTAACATTTGCTCAACTACAGACACCTTAATTGCACCAGTCTTTGGATCGCGTTCATTTTTTAAATCAACTGATGGTGTTTCAATTTGAGCAGCGTTCCCATCTGTATTGAAAATGACCGGATTAGGAAACTCACTTGCTAGATAAGATTTACCATTCATAGTTGGTCCCCAGATGAAATAATTACGTGGTATTTCAATTGTTTTCTTTGGTTTGTTTGGTGGTAGTGCCATTGTTATTTAGCCTCCTTCGTTTTTTTCATAGAGATTTTTGTATAGCCCTTTTTAGGCGTAACTTTTTCAAACCTTTTCACAATTCGTGGATGTGATTCACGTAAAGCTTTTGAGTCTATTGAGACTGATTCAGTAGGAAGAACCAAAGTAATTGTGCATTGGTCCGTTTCAAATGATTTCACTTTGTGGTCCATCATTAGTTGATATAGCTTGTCTTTCATAGCCTTATATTGCGCTTCGGTTTCTTTAAAGGCTTGTATTTGGACCTCAAATTTTTCAACTTCACTGGCTACAATAGCAATCTCATTTTTTTCTTCTAAGGTAATAGAATAAAAATCAGCTTCGGACATTTCAGGTTGTTGTTTTAAAGCTTCACAACGTTTCCAGAACAACTCAATAGCTTGTAAGATTTGATTTGCATATGCTTCGTCAAAATGGATGACTTCAATTTTTAAAAGCTCTGGATCAAATTCTGCATCGAAATTGTCTGGACGCTCATATAAAGCCAACCATCCTGCAGGTAAATCAAATACGTACATGTAGAGTTGCATTTGCGCTTTGTAAACTTCCATTGTTGGCTTTTTACCATGCGTTTTAATTTCAAGTAACAATAATTCCGTTTTGTCTGCACCATCACAGTTACCGCGTATACAAAGCTCTTTGTTTATCACTGTGTCTGGTTGAAAGTTTGTTTCGTTGATTAAATTAATGTAGTCACGAATTTGTGGCTCCATTGTTTGGCCATAAACGGTATATTCATTTCCTTCAAATACAGTCGGTACTAAACCCAGTTTCTCTTTTGCAAGCTCAAACTGTGTTTTGTATTTGCTTAAACCTAAAATTATAGGAACATCCGAACCACCTACAAAAGCGCGGCGATTTTCAGTGACATTTTTATCGTCTGTTTGAAACATTTATTTTTTTCCCTCCATATACTTCACAAAAAGATCGTCCGTGAAGTCTTTCTTTGTTTTCAAAGCACCGTATATCATTTCCTCAATCGTATGTTTGGTAATGAAATGATAGACTGTAACTTTTTTATCCTGGCCATTGCGATATGCTCGACCTAATGACTGCTCATAATCTTGCAAACTATAAGTAGGTGTATAGAAAACAACAAGGTTTGCGTATTGTAATTCAATGCCTGCAGCACCAGCTTGGTACTGAACAAGCGTTACACTCCCCTTTAACTTTGGCCATGTATTACGTGCAGGCAATTCTGATCGTTGGCCACTCACCTCGAACACTTTTTTCTTTAATTTGCCCATTAATAAAAGCAATGTTTCTTTTTCAGCTTTAAAGTTATAGAAAATAATGATGTTTTCATTTGTACTCTCAGCGAGCATTTCAATATATTCGAGCTTGTTCTTTTGATTGGCATAGAATCGCAATCCCTGTGCAAGTTTTGGATAAGTGTCATAGACAACTTTTTCCCCATCAACCTCTAAAATTCGGTCTTTCTTTAACCTCAAATACTCAGTGGATCGCTTGAAAAATACATCTTCAACCACCATTGGTGGTAAATCCAAACAATCATCTTTCGATAGCTTCACACTAAAGGATTGATACATTTGCTTGAGTATATTTTCACGGTTCCAACCAACAATCTTATTTACTCGGCGTTGACCAAGATAAAGCGTGTCAAATATGCCAAATTCACGCTCAAATTGCGTTTTACTTTGTGCCAAATTAAACATGATGAAATAGTTTATTGTATCGCCCCACCCATTGCTTGACGGTGTGGCAGATAAGAGTAAAAAATACGTACTGGCTTTAACTAAGTTCTTTGCTGCCTTACCTCGTTGTGAAGTAGATGTTTTCACATAATGGCATTCATCGAATATGACAAACCAGCCTTTGTATTTCTTCCAATCAGCAAATAACTTGCCATAAGACAAAAGATCGTAACTAATTTCAATGCCGTAATAATTAGCGACCGTTTGAATATCCCTATCCCATCCACCTTCTTTTATCTTTTGTGGTGGTGCCACAATCAAAAGGGGCTCGCCATTGCTATGAAGTAAATAATGGTGGATAGATAAAATAGTTTTTCCTGTGCCAGTATCAAGTGCATATAAATAATTGGCTTTTGCTTTCTGCAACACATCTTTTTGGTACTCATATAACATGGAATCGGTCGAGATTAATTCGGACATCTTCGACACTGTATGCGACAAATGCTACACCTCCTGCAGCTTGTATTTTTTCGATATGGTATTTTTGGAGCTCACTCACAACACCACCTGGTCGCTTTACTTCAATGCCAATAAACTTTCCATTGATACAAGCTAGGATGTCTGGTACACCCGACTTTTGAAACATGTCACCGTGTACCTTCATCCACCAATAACCTTGTGATTCGAGCCATTTTTTTATTTGATTTTCAATTGTTTTTTCGAGTGGTTTTCTCGTCATGCTAGGAAACACCCTCCCGATTTGATATACTGATTTCAGATAATTATTTTGATTGGAGCCTGAACCGTTGCAGCGGTATAGGCTCTATTTTTTTGCCATCACGATAGTTCCTCTTTGCCATTCGGCTACAAACTCATGAAACTCCCAACCTTTGTTTACTAGATTGTTAGCTACAAAGTAATCGCCCAGGACTTCTAATAAACAATCGCTCATTTTCTTCACCTACCGAATTAATTTAATTGCACGATCAATTGTCTCAAGCACATTTGGATTTTTAGCACTTACCGCCATTTTCTTAAGTGATGCAACAACTTCATCTTTTTCTATATTTGGTTGATATTTTTGAAGGATAATTTGATCCCCATCGATAAATATTTCTACTGGATCCTTTTCCTCGATACCTAATGTGCGGCGTAACTCTTTTGGAAGTACCACACGTCCTAAATCATCGACTTTACGAACAATACCTGTTGATTTCATTTGATTTCCTCCTCCTTATATTTCCTTTCTGTTAAACTATTGGTAGAAAGGTAGGTGATACATATGGATATTGCAAAATTATTTAAGGGGCAAAAAGTAGATTTCAATTGCCCAGAATGTGAGAAAAAAATAACTTTAGATGCAAGTGAGCTTTTTAAGAAAAATGGTTCAAAAAAATGTTCAGGTTGTGATGTCACAATAAATTTTGATAATAATCAATCTATAAAAGACATCAAGAAAGAATTAGAAAAACTAACTAAAATGTTCAAGTGATTGGAAAATGTTAATTGCCAATAATAATTGTTCTTTGCTCCATCCATTAGCTTTTGAAAAATCTAATATTTCTTCTGCAATACTAATGCTTTCATATATTGGAGCTAGTGTTGAACTAGATACTTGAACCGTAATACTATTTATATCCTCACTCGTTGTTCCAGCAACCTGTGAGGGTTTTTTATTGTCTTCCACACTATTCACCCCCAATTTACCGTGAAACCAGTAACGCCCTTATTGTCCAAAATTGTATAGCCAGCTTTCTTTAACTCTTTTGAAAAAACTCCTAGCATACGTGGTTCGTCACCTTGATAAATGTAAGCAAATTTACAGCTACCTTGTTCTGCTTTTGATTCAATACCTTTAACTAGGTCTTTGAAATATTCGCTTGCTAATGAATTCTTCTCAAATTTTGCAGTTGCTTCGTTTGTAACCTTTTTCATTTCACTTGCTGGTTGAAGTTTCACCCGAATTCACCTCCTCTTCAAAGCCTGATAAACCTTCTGAGCATAAGCCACTTGCTGCCTAATGTATGGATCTGTTTCTTTACCACCACTTGCTAGCCAGTCACCTATGCGCTGATTAATATCTAATAGGACAGCTATAGGTAACTTGCTAGCAATTTGGTGTAAATCATACATTGGAGTAATACCACTTGTTAATGCTTGGCCAACTAATGAAACTGGGACAGTTTTGATGTTCATTTGGTTTCACCTGCCTTCATATGAGCCCATCTAGCTGACCACATAGCAACTGTTTTCACAATTGCCTCACGCAATTTTTCGCTTCTGCAATCAGCAGACTTTTCAGCTCGCCACTCTAAATTGGTTGTTCTCATTTGGTATCACCCTTTCCCAATGCTTGTACAAAAATTCATTAGACTGCGCTATTTTGCGCAATCGTTTTTATAAACCGTGATTCCTCCAACTGTTAAATTAGTTAGCTTCAAGTCCACCCCGTACTTCCGAGACCAAATAGCCTCTACAATTGGTAGTAATTTGCGAACTTTTTCCTCCGTAATTTTGAAGCCTTCCATGTTCACCCTCCTTTTTATCAGAATATGTCGAAAGGGCTTGTCTGATTTTATCCAAAAACCAATTGGCTATTGCATTGGTCTATTTCCATCTGTAATGATGTGGATGGGCGCCATAGGCTGATAAACTTTAACGCTTCCTCATGATTAAAAATCCATACCGTCATTGGCACGGTACAACGCTGTCATTAATTGTTCGATTAAACAGAGCAAGATAATTCATTAAAACTACAGAATTTCTGTACTTGACCAGCAAAAAAAATAATACTGTCAAATGGAACATTCACATGCTTAACAAAATCGTAAGCTTGGTCCATGCGGAAAATACGTCGATACTTTTCATACTGAATATACGTTTTTTCTGACATTTTCATTTTTTTAGCCATTTCGAGTTGAGTTAAACCTGCTAAAATTCTAGCTTGTTCTAAAGTGTATCGCATAATATCTCACCTCCTGCAATTAGATTACTACAGAATTTCTGTAGTTTCAAGTTTAAAAAACAGATTTGCTGTATTTTATAATCGAAATGAATCAAAAGTTTCAGTTTTACTGTACAAAAATACAGAGTATCTGTATAATGAAACTAAAGGAGGTGGAAATATTTTGAGTGTTGGACAAAAAATAAAGAAGTTGAGGAAAGAAAAAGGGTTTACACAAAGCGAATTAGCCAAAAAGCTCGATGTAGTTTCTACTGCTGTATCAGCTTGGGAGAGAGATGCAAATAAACCTATGATGGATAAACTAACAATAATGTCAGAATTATTTAATGTTCCTATCTCTCATTTCTTTGATGTAGAAGATATACCATCAAACCTAATACCTGTACAACCTAACTTTGTGAAAATACCAATCTTAGGCGTTATCGCATGTGGCGATCCTATCACAGCAATTGAAAATCACGATGGGTATAGATATGAACCTGAGGAAATTCTGCCTAAAGGGAATCTATTTTATTTAAAAACGAAGGGCAATAGTATGGAACCAACTATCCCTAACAATTCCTATGTATTAATAAGAGAGCAACCCGAAGTAGAGTATGGGGAGATCGCTGCGGTGCTCGTGAATGGTGATACAGAAATGACGTTGAAGCGAGTAAAGAAGCAAGGAAGCTCGATCTTCCTAATGCCCGATAACCCAAAACATGATCCAATTTTGGTTGATGAAAACAACCCAGCTAGAATTATTGGAAAAGCAGTACGTTACACACAAGATCTTTAATACTTAGCGCTAAGCATTAAAAAGTAAAAGAGCAGACTCATTTGTCTAGCTCTTTTCTTATATCTTTTATAAAAGGAGGCTCTTATGAAATGTGTAATTTACGTCCGTGTTAGTACAGACGAACAGGCCAAACATGGTTATTCTATTGCTGCACAAATTGAAAAGTTAGAAGCATATTGTGTTTCCCAAGGTTGGGAATTAGTAAAACAATTCATAGATGATGGTTACTCCGCAAAAGATTTAAACCGTCCAAATTTTAAAGAAATGATGGATGTTGTAAAAAATGGTGGCATTGACGTTGTATTGGTCTATCGATTAGACAGATTAACAAGGTCTGTTGTAGATCTTTACTCAATCTTACAAGAATTAGACAAATACGAATGTAAATTTAAAAGTGCAACAGAAGTTTATGATACAACCAATGCTATGGGGCGTTTATTCATTACACTAGTGGCAGCTATAGCGCAATGGGAACGTGAAAACACCGCAGAACGTGTGAGAATGGGGATGGAAAAGAAAATTAAGCTAGGACTATGGAAAGGTGGTACTCCGCCATACGGATACAAAATAGTAGATAAACAGTTAGTTGTTAACGAAGCTGAATTTGAAGTTGTAAAAGAAGTATTTGAGTTATCTAAGACACTTGGTTTTTACACGATTGCAAAACAATTGTCTATTAAAGGCTACCAAACAAGAAAAGGTAGTGACTGGCATGTTGATTCAATAAGAGATATAGCAAACAATCCTGTTTACGCAGGTTATTTGACTTTCAGCGAGAACCTCAAAGAATATAAAAAACCTCCTCGTGAGCAAAACTTATACGAAGGTAATCACGATAGAATAATATCAAGAGAAGAGTTTTGGGCACTACAAGACATATTGGATAAACGAAGAACATTTGGAGGAAAACGAGAAACGAGCAATTATTATTTTTCATCTATTTTAAAATGCGCAAGGTGTGGGCATTCAATGTCTGGGCATAAATCAGGTAATAAAAAAACATATCGCTGCTCAGGAAAAAAGGCTGGAAAAAGTTGCTCGAGTCATATCATTTTAGAAGATAATTTAGTCAAAGCAGTATTCGCTAAATTTGATGAACTAATCGGTCAAATTGCATCTAACGAGCCACAACAATCATATCCTACTAATCGGCTTGAAATATTAAAATCTGACTTAGGAGCTATTGATAAATTAATGCAAAAAAAGAAAAGTATGTACGAGGTTGATGTGATAAGTATCGAGGAGCTTATAACCTCTACTGATGAGTTGCGTGCTAAACAAAAAGAATTACAGCGTGAATTAGACAATATCCAGCAAAGTGATAAACATAATAATGCTAATTTTAAATTCATTATCGAAAACATTGAAATGTTATGGGTGGATGCAAATGCCCAAGAACGTAAAAAAATAATGAATTCGCTATTTAATCAACTGGTAGTTGACACAAAAGATGAATATCATAGTACTAAGCAAGCAAGAGAAATCATAATTGTTTCAGCTAAATAATTTGTCTTTCGTTGGTGGTGGTACACCACTGCCCGTGTAAAACAAATTAATTAGAGGCTGGGACAAAAAGAAAAAATGTTAGACCAAGATATAATTGTTCTAACATTTTTTTGATTTAGGAAGGCGTATTTAACTACTTGAAGTAAAAAAATAATATACATTTTTATTGTTTTTCAATATAATCGAGTTATGTCCCAGCCTCTTTTTATAGTACTTTATTATCTATGCAAGCATATAACTCGTTTAGCACTATTTTACACATAATGTCAACCTATTTGTATCTGAACACAAAGTTTATGAGAGAATTCAAATTTTCAATTTAATATCTTTACATTTTTAGCTTGTAACCCTTTAGGAGTACTTATTATAGTGAAACTAACATTTTCCCCCATACTCAATGATTTATATCCTCTTTTATTTATTTCAGAATAATGAACGAATATGCTCTTTTCCTTTTCTGTTTCTAAGAATCCATACCCTTTATCATTATAGAAATTGGTAACTTTCCCGATTTTTTGGTTTGATTTAATATCAGATATTTTTAAAGCATCTCTAAAACTAGGGTGTATCTCCCAAGTGAACCCTTTGTCAGGATCAATTTGAGAGTTAAGAAGAGTGTGATCATCTTCAAAATGATGATGTTTATATTCATCATTTGTTAACTCTTCTCTAGCAGTAATGAACCCCATCCTAAAAAGAAAATAAGCTATATCCATTTCATTGGGGTCTCCAATAACACCTTCAATAGAAGGTTGCATTTTCGAAATAATATTATTTTTTATTAAATCTAATAACTCTTCTGTTGTATATCGAACTTGCTTTTTTGCAAAGATATTAATAAACTCTCTGATATTCGGGCTTTGGTGTTGATGTTCTCTAACAATATCTGTAATTCTCCTTTTTCCATATTCCTCTAAATTCGCTTTTAGTTCATATATACCAATTTTATCTTTCCCTTTCTTAATTGCAGCTTTGCCAGCGAAAGAGCAAAGGTGTATAGCCCATCTAGGTCTTCTGTTTGATAATGTATATATAACTACAGCTGGTTTTCTTTTACCTTTTCCCCATGGCAATATTGGCTTGAAAATTTCATTCATAATATATTCAATTTTTCTAGGATCATCAAAATTATTTTTTATGTACCCATATTTGTTATGATTTTTAACATGGGCTATAATATAGCTTTTTATCCTATTTGCAATTATATTCTCAACTTCATCTTCAGACCAACTTAAATCCATCATGTATTGAGGTTGATCTACTTTATCTAGCGCCTCATCCTCATCAGCAATTACAGTCCATACGTCTGTACGAATAGAAGCTCTAATAAATAATCCATTAACTTCTTGAATTAAATATCTACATGCAGTAAAAAAACTTGATAATCGTTTAGTTTCTTCTTGTGAATTATTAAAAGTTGCATCAATATCATCAATAAAAAACCAAACCCTTCGATCTTTTTTCTGTTGATATCTTTCTAGAAGAGCCAGTGGATTTTCCATTTTAGGTTTGTCTAACTCTATTTTTCCAACCTTTCGTTTTAACCTTTCAACTAGGCAACCAATTATATTTTTTTCTTTAAAGCCTTCTAGTTCTGAGTTCTCTACCATAGTTATGGTATCATCTGTAAGAGCTAGAGATAAATTTTTCCCTATTTCAGCAGTTATTCTACTACAAATGGCACTCTGCCAAATATAAATTAATTGTTGAACATCCAAGGTTTGAGGAAAATTATTTTTTATTAGATCTGAACCTTTAATTTGTATAACTATATCATCTTGGTTAGCATTAACTTTTTCATAAGCAACTTTTTTTAAAAGTGCTGACTTTCCCATACCTTTTTTTGCTCTAACAATCCATAATTTATCCTCACTTCTAAAATAATCATAAACAGATTTATCTACAAAATAAGAATCTAACAAGTCTATGTCTTCATCTTCAGCTGCTAAATTACCAAATAATTTAGGGTCATCTAGTTTAATATTATTCATTTATGAACACCTCTAACATATATTTTTTCTACCATTCCCTTAATTATACATTATATATTTTTTTTACACATTTTAATTTCTATTAGGATAAGTTCTATATAATGTTTTTAATAAAAACACCCTATTTCATTAGACATCATATCGAGTTACAAGTGGGTATAAAAATCACCATACCAACCAATTATCCAAAGTCGGTCTACTAATTGATTGGTGATGACTATCACGCTCATTCAGCCAATTATAGAAAGGTACTGGGCGCTCTCTATCTGCTTTTTCTTCTATAGATGATGATTTATTAAGCTTCATACTTGAACGCTCTACAGCCTTGTTATATGCTCCTGTGAATACGGCTCGTAATGTGCTTGTGACTGTTAAAATACCTTCTTTAATATCCATAGCAATTTTAAATAGCACGTTCTTAGCTTTTATAAATTCATCCACAGAATTTACTTGTGCAGCTATTACAACCTTGTGCAATTCATCTTTCAAGTTGTCTGTTAATGGCAAGCTATTCATGAAATCAAATAGCATAGCTTGATACTCATTCATCCATTCCTTATGAGCTTTTTTTTCAGCGTGAGCATTATTATATATTTCTTGTAAAGTGCTTGTTTTAAAAGATAAATGATTAAAAGATTTAGATGATTGGTTTTCTGTAAAATCCTCAGAAACCGCGTCATTACTGCTGGCCTGAGCTGTTTCTCGTTGGGACACGCTCGATGGGACATAAGGTAAAATGCGATAAATACTAGCCCCTTTAATGCCGTTCAGTTTAGTACTTGGTACTTTTTCGATGATGCCTAACTCTGTTAGTTTCTTCATTGATCGATAAACCGTCTTTGTGCTTATCTCTAATGCTGTAGCAATAGTACTTGCTTTCAAGTGGCATACACCTGTGTGTTCTAAGCTGTGTGATGCAAGTTTGTAAATGATTGCTCTTTCTGATTCTGTTAATTCGTAATAGTGAACTGCCATGTGGTCCTCCACACTCTTATCCATATCTGCTACTGAATTGAATGTTATGTATTGTGCTAAGTATTCGAATGCCAACGTTATTCACCTCACTTTCTATTCCAAACTTGCTTAGTCATAAAAATGAACTTTAACAATTTGAGCCTTTTGCTCACTACCTGTTTCCGTCGTCTTTTTGAAATTAGTTTCATCAACCATTTCAAATCCAATATTCATCAAAACACTTTGAGCACGTTCTAATTTTTTATAACCTGTGTCCACTAGCATTGCAGTACCTTTGCTTTTGTTTCCGTTTTTTGTACTTAGATGGATTACGTAAATATCCATACCAACACCTCCATTACGTATATACGTTTATTCGTAATTACTAATAACAGTATATTATACGAATATTCGTATAGTCAATATGAATTTATACTTTTATTTGATATTGCGTATAAACGTATATTCTGATATATTTTGAATAAGAGATCAATTAGCGAAGGGTGGTTTACAATGCGGATAAAACTAAAAGAAGTAATGGAAGAACGAGGACTCACACAATCAAAATTGGCTGAAATGACAGGCATTCGCCAAGCTGCTATCAGTGAAATTGTTAACAATCGAAGAGACACGATTAACAAAGCGCATCTAGAAACCATTTGTAAAACATTAGAAATAAAAAGCTTTGACGACATACTGGAATGGGATTAACAGATAACTAAATAAGGTTGTCTGTTTTTTGTATATACATTTTCCATATAGTTACCTAAAATGGAATGTAAGGAGGATGAACGATTAAATGGATACTTTATTTTTTATTTTGTCTGGACTAAGTGCAATCGCTATTTTTATTTTTGTATTCATTGCTACTATTCACTTTGGTAGAAAAAACAAATCAAAAGGTAAAAAGCAATTAATGTTTGCTGGTGCTTCACTAGTAGTAATGATCGTTTCTTTTACAGTTTTTATGTTCACGTTTGAAGTGCCTGAAGAGGAGAAAATTGATGTAGTAGAAACAGTGGCAAAATCAGAAGAAGAAAGCTCCACAAATACATCAGATGATACAATGAACAAAGAACAAACTGTTAATACTGAAAACTCACAGAAACAACCACAGGCAACAAAAGATAATCAAAAAGAAGATACAAAACCCGCAACGGAGCCAAGTAAACCTAGCACTTTGACAATAGGTGAAAAAAATGCAGAATTAAATCCTGCAAAGCCTGGAGCAATGCTTTATGATAAAACAGAATCGAAATTCAAAGGTATGGAGTATTATTTCGAAGGTGAAGTAGTTGGTGTTAAATCATTAGAAGGCTTATTCGGAAATATGGAAAACGCACTATTAATTAAGAATGACCACGGTTATGTACTTCCTGTTTTCCCTCCATATGAAATTGATGTGAGTATAGGTGATACTGTGGAAGCATTAGGACCATTATCAGGTGATGGATATGCTGCATCTGATTTAGGTGTCAGTAATGTAGTAGGAATGACAGGAGCTATGAACGCAACTCAAGTTAATGTTAATGGAGAAACACAATAAATCAGTCACTCAATCGAGTGGCTTTTTTTGAACAAAAAACAGGCCTCATTCGAGCACCTGTTCATTACTTAAATGATTGAAGTATTCAACTTATGCTAAATGCCCACCAACTAATCGATCACGGCTGATAGCTGTACCTGCATCTGTAAACGAAACAGCACGTAATAAAGCTGTAGCACCAAAACGATTGCGTATTGCGTCCATCGTTGGACCAATCAGCTGCCGTTGCGGTTTTCGATCATCGAATAAATCTAATTGGATACTTTGCTCTCGATCTAAGTTGGATATACGGACAGATAGTTGCCGAGCTGGTTCACCAGCAAAATGTTCATCGAGTAATTCAATGCAGACTTTATATATTTCGAGTGTTTCATTTGTCGGATTTGAGATAGTCCTTGAACGATGAAACCCTTTAGTCATTGCATTGTGACTGTATGATAAGCCTAAACTGATAGTACGCCCAACAAATCCAGCATCCCTCGCACGTTTCATGACATCTTCGCACATTTCGAGGAGCACTACAGAGATTTCTTTACGTGTGTGATAATCCCTCATCAGCATTTGGCCCTTCCCAAAACTTAACGCTCCATTTGCTATTAACGGCTCCCCTAATTTGGATAGATCTATTCCCCATGCGTGGTAATAGAGTTGATTGCCCATTATGCCAAATTTCTTTTCTAATTCATCTAAATCAGCATTCGCTAAACCACCGACCGTTTGAATACCCATTGCATTTAACTTTGCCTCCATCTGCTTACCGATTCCCCACATTTCAGAAAGGGGTCGAACAGGCCAAAGCTTCTGGGGAATATCTTCATATGTCCATTTAGCAAATCCAGTTTTCTTTGCCTCAATATCAAGCGCTAATTTGGCCATCAACATATTTGGTCCCATACCTACAGCACTAGGTACATTAAATTGGTCAAGTATGGCTTGCTGTATTTCCTTAGCTGTTTCCTCAGGTGAACCCCATAGCTTCTCTGTCCCTGTTAAATCCACAAAACTCTCATCTATACTGTAAACATGTATGGCATTCACAGGTACATAATTAGCAATTAGTTGTGTAATGGTCATAGACATTTGAATAAAGAAACTCATTTTTGGCTCAAATAACTTAATATCTGGGTGCTTTGGTATTTCGTAACGTCTGTTGCCTGTTTTTATTTTGAATTGTTCTTTCATTACTGGGGATGCTGCAAGTACTACACTACCAGGTTGATTAAAGTTACCAACGACTGCTATTGGGTCTTTTAAAATGTCTAACCCTTCGAGCATGGCGATACAGCTGGCATAGAAACTTTTCATATCGATGCAAATGATAGGTCTATCTGGCATTCCTTCGTAGTTTTCTCTCATCGTAGTTTCCTCCCATTGCGTCTCGTAATTTTTTATTTACTTATTCTAAGTAAGAACGTTTGTTTGTATACATATTAGAACAAACGTTTGCGTTTCATCAAATGTAAATTATGGAAAAATCCAGGCACTTCCTTTTAAAGATCATCGTATTATATTAAAAAAGGAGGATTTAATGAAGAAGAATCCGCAGACTGAGGCGAATAAGCGTTGGCAAGCGAAGAATAAAGAACGTGCTAAATACCTTAGCGCACGATCTGGAGCACGTAGCTTTATAAGAAACCACGCCTTAGAGGAAGATTTAGACGAGTTCATGGAATTAATGTTAGAACGTAAACAAGTATTATTAGAAATGAAAATAGACCAAGACGGCATTTAGCTGTCTTGGTCTATTTATTTCGGTTTGTATTTTATGGATATTAATCCAAATCACTTTAAGAGATCAGAATATAATACTAAACAAACCATAGAGGAGGAATCTAGACGTGTTAAGTAAACATATACAGACAAGCTGTTGTAAAAGTGAGGCGAACTACTTCCCTAAAATTGTTGCTATTCCTGGGCCTGTTGCACCTGTCACTCCTGGCGTATTAGGTTATGGGTCTCTGCGAGGAGATACATTAGATCTTTTACCACCTGGAGTGACGCCAGTTACATTCCATGAAGTTGGCCCTTTATCTAATGTAACAGTAAGTCCATCTGGCAATGAATTAGTAGTGCAAAACAATGGTGTATATCAGATTACTATTTCAATAAATGCACAAGCAACAGCATTACCTGATCCAAATCAACCGTATTTCACTGTTAATATTACAGTTAATGGGCAACCTATTTTTGTAGACGGAATAGCTTTCTTTAATGTGCTAAATAGAAGTAGTTCAACCTACATTGTTCAGGCTTCATTATCGGCGGGAGATATAGTGGGAGTTAGTGCTGGATCAGATTCGCCAATCACAGGTTACGCCAGCCGTTCTTTAACCGTTATTCAATTAAGTGGTTAAAAAATCTCATTGCCAATTAAGGTAACAGGCTTCTGCTGTTAAGCGATACGTTGTGCAATGATAATTTTCAATCCTTCAAAATCTCCGCCAGTTAACGTACCAGCGTCGAATTTTTCCAAGTGTGATTTATCAATTAGCTTTTTATCAACTGCTTGTTTGAGGTAGTCGCGTACAGCAGCTTTAGTTGTCTCGTTTGTGAATTTCATTGTGTCATCATCCTTTTCTGTTGGTTTTTGAGTACCTTCTACAATAAGTTGTACCTTTACAGCACTACTTGTCGGCACTACTACTTGTCCTTCTAATTTATAGCCATTAGGCATCTTCCACGTCGTCGGTATTTCAAAATGAGGCGCATCATACTGACCTACCGGCCAATAGCCTCCCCAAGTGATTCCTAGCTTTTTAGCGATGGCACCAACTTTTGAAAGGGTAGAAATATCATATAAATTTCGCGGCGGTGCTACAGCAATATCCCAAGCTCTACGTGATTTATGATTACTATTTCGTGTCCAAGTGACTACTTGCCCTGGTCTTGTTCGTCCTTGCTCATATAAGTAATTTTGGCGAGCTTGGCTGCGGTATGTCTCTGTGATGAATATAAAGTCAACGCCTGCCTTGTAACATTCTTGAAAGAGTAGTCGGCAGGCTGTTTGTGCGGTTGCTGTTAATTCGCTTAAATCTCGACATGTTGTTGTTACGCTTGTGCTCATTTTGCATTTTCCTCCTTCGTATTGAAGATTTCTAAAGCTTTTTTAACTGGCGCAGGCATGTCCACACCAAGTTTTGCTGAATTTTCTCCTAAGCTCACCAATTCGTTTAAGATGAACATTAAAACAACTGCATCAGGAATTATCTGTCCGATTGTAAATCCTTGATCTTGCAGCACTAAATAAATTAGATTAGCTACCACGATCCAAACCCACATCATGCCTTTTTTGATGATGCCTTGATAACCGCGCTTGCTATTAATCGTTCCCCAGTTAGCTGCCATACCTGATAGAAAGTCGATAGCGTTCAAAATTAACAGCACCGTCATTAGTAAGCCCCAACCGCCTACAAGCCACGACACTACTCCGCCTACTGTGCTAAGTAAAAATTTAAATGATTGTTCCATTTATCCACGTCCTTTGCCCTTTTTAGTGAAAATAAAAAGCCATGAGAAGCAATTTAAAAGCATAAAAAATAACGCTAGCTTATGCTGCGTTTACCGTTCGTCTGATATTGCTTGCTTATATGGTTCTGGAACATCCTCAATTGTAATTCTACTCATACTAATTAAAAACAGATACCCCCGTAATTTTGGTAGAAATACTATCTCCATTATGCATTACCTCCTGCAACTAAAATTGTTTCCCACAGATCGGCTACACTACCTTTTAGTGCTTGATTCTCTTTTTCTAATTCATCAATTTTCTTCAATAATTGATAAGCTGGTACAATCTGCTTTGTTGTAGATGATGCAGTAACGTTTCCATCTTGGTCTACTCTATCAACAGTAATAATAAATTCAAGTTCCATACCGATATCGAAACTATCACTCTTAGCAATTGAATGTCCTTCAACCACTGACTCTGGCTCTATTTCATGAATTTTAATCACTAATTTTGTGTCATCATCGTATTCTAAATAAAACATACTATGCACTCCTTTTACTTGTTATACTTGAACGACTGTACCTAACGGATTTGAAGCGAAACAGATAGCAAGTACATCACTAGTTGCCCACGTATCTGGATTTGTTCTCCCATGGGCGTATAATTGTACTCGATCCCCATTATTTATATCAAAATCCTCTGAATAGAAAGTACCTGAACTATTATTATTGTTTCTTATAATACCTTTTGGTACGCTATTGATATATATTTGACCATAGACATGTTCATAACCTTTTCCAGTTCCTGAGCCATACAGATCAAATGTAATTCTGACTCTGCCACTGAAATTACATATAATTTCTTTGATTTTTTTAAAATCGCTTGTGTATTGCACTGTATAACCTACTGCGGCTAAAACAGGCGCGTCTCCAACACTAGGTGTTGGCGAACCAATAAGATTACCTGTTACACCATCAATAGTTACACCGTTCTTGATGTTACCAGGAATCAATTGAGATAAATTCAATGCACCTGACTTCACTCCATCGGGTGAACCAAACGTCTTGCCTTGTCGTACATCGTTTGCTGTAACATTACCATACTCACCACCTTCACCCTGTAAGATAAAAGCCCCTGCACGATAACGTACAGTATATACTCCATTCGCTTTTAAATTGCTTACTGCAATACCATTCGAATTTTTGATTGGTATTGCACCTAATCCATTTATATTTAATGTCATTGCTGCGGTACTATTTGAGTTAACTGGAAATGAAACAGCTAAGCCGTTTTTATAGCTTGTAAGACCATCAATGGTTGCCGTTAATACATTTGCTGTGCCACCTATGGTTTCAATCCACTTTATATGTGAAACATCAGCTATATGATTATCAAGCCCTTGCTCTAAACTCGCTATTCGAGATGCTAAATTACCAGCAACATCTCCATCTAAAATATCCTTTATTGAATCAAACCAGATTAAAAATTCTTGTTCTTGAGCATCTTGCCAAATGTCTAATTCACCAGCAATGCTGCCTTTTATATCATTGAACCACGCTTGATACTGATTAAATATTGTAGTGGTATCTACTTGATTGACTGTTCCATGTACAATTCCGCACAGAGTACTATTTAACCGCTGGTCAGTAATATTAGCTTGAGTTATTTGAGTAGCCCCATTGTTGACTAGTACATCTGCAAGGGCTAGCTCATAAGCGTCTGCATCACGTTGTAGTGTTGGTGCAACTGGATTACTTGCAAATGTACCTTTTTTGACTACGATTTCTATTTTCCTAGTTAAATGATTAAGACGCATGACAACCCGGTCAATACGCTTTAAAACACCATCCGCAACATCTAATGACAACACATGATCTCCATCACTAAAAATAAAATAGCCGTCAATCCAGCCACTTCCTGGTTTAACGACTACTTTCATATTCTGATATGCAGCTACTTGAAGATTTGAGGATGGATTAGGAAAAACACCATTACCTATAAAGGTAGCGAAATATTTCGCAAACCACCATGCATTGTATTTACGATCACCGTTGACACTGTTGAAAATACCACTATATATCGTCATTACTTATTCACCTTCTTTTTTATCTTTTCGTAGATAGTTGGGATATTGCTACCAAAGTTAATACTAAGTGTTATTCCTTCCTTATTGCTTGTTAGAGTGGCTGAAATAACACGTGGATGCAAAATGCGTTGTATCTCGTCATTTCGTACACTTACTCGATCACCAAGCTTATAATCAATGTTGTACGTAAATTGACTATACATATCTACTTCACTTTCAAACGTTTCGATGATCTGGAAATCTGATAATTTTTCATCTCCGCGTTTTTGAAGGGCCTCTTCGTATTCAGCAGGAGACATAGTTTTTTTTTTGTCATTATCATCCGAATACTCACTTTGTAGGTCACGCGCATCTACATATAATTCGCGCCTATTGAACCCTTTTAGGTGGTCGTTGGTTACTACATGTGTACGTTCAATTCCTTCACCTTCGCCAGCAACAATAGCAGTTGTCCTATAATCTACTTTATTATGAACGTACTTTTGGTTAATGATATTGTCGTATTCTTTGCTAAAAATAACGTGTGGATTGTTTGTTTGTTGAGTGCTTCGGTCAACTCCTTGCCATGTAACGAAATCAAACTTTTTATCTAAATGATTTAGTAAAATATCCATGCTAATTTCATGTTTATTGCATATATCAAAGACATGTCCAATAACTTCTCCACCAGTTTTTGTCGACTCATCCTCAATGTTTATTCCACTGTTTGCAGCAAGCCTTAAATTAGGAATAATGCGATTAGGATTGTTGGGAGTGATAGCATTCATCGTGACAAAGTATTTAATTAGGTCCTCTACGTTACAATGGTAACGTTGCTGTATTTCAATTGATCTCCAGGAGAGCATGTAATTTAATGAATAAGCATGGATTTCTATTTCTGTTTCGGCCTCATCTGTGTAATCAAAGTGCTCAATTATATAGCCATAATTAGGATTGTCTTGCGTAGTTAAAATATTGTCATGCTTTAGTAGTTCAATCACTCCTGGTGAGCTTGCAATACGTAAAATTAACTGGCTTACCTTGTCATAATTACGTTCAATTACAAGTGACTTATATGCACTAATTTCACCAACAAGTTCAAACTGTAAATTAAAAACATATAACTCTATCATCCTTACACCCCAATCCTTTTTGGCGTAAATTCAATCGATACTTCTAAAAAATCTAAGCCACTCTTTGCATCGTATCGTAATAAATTGTCACCTGGCTCTAGCTGCAAGAATGTGGAGGACATGAAATCCAAGTTGTTAAAAATATTAGTCTTTACATTATTTCTAATCAAAGTAATTTTTCGTCTTCCTTTGTAAGTAGAAACCTCTATTACATCACCTGGTAGCATCCTAAAATTGAGGTTAAATGCTTCATAAGTGTTCACGTTAAGTAATTTAGGATTGACCACTTCAGATAGTGCGGAGAAGCGAATAGACATCCCTGTTGACTCACTACCTTCATTTAGCACATTCACAATAAGAGATGGACTTCGATAGCCAACCTCGATGCCTTCCTCCACAACTTCTAGAGGAAATTCAAGATTAGACACCCACAAGGCAATATCTACTTTTCTTGACTTTGCTTCATAGATAAATGGATCAGTAGCAACAAATTGTAGTAGACCTGTAGACCATCTGTTATTGTCGTTTTCAAATCCTTTAGGAAACAATGGTGCTGCTGTTAAATTCGCTGTAACATAGAGAGATTCACCAGCTTTTGTCGTAAAGTCAATTCTCATCGGATTAAACTTTGGATTAAACACTTTATAGGCCTCATGTCGTTTCTCTTCAATCCACCAATTCTCTGTATTCAATTTCTTTATATAAAACGGCACATCAATATCACGGGTAGAAAGCGTTGTAGATTGGTAATGAGCACCGTCAGAAGTTGATTCGGACATATGAACGTTTGCTCCTAACCCACTAATAGCAAAATCTTCGCGAATAAAAAAGTGACGACCGAAAACTATCGAATCGCCACGATTATTAGTGATTGTCATGTCTTTAATTATCAAGTCGTCACCTCCTAAAATCCAAATTGCATACGACGTAATGTACGTTCCATCTCTCTAGCTCCTGAATCATTAGTGTGGATGACCACAGATGGTTTAAAGTGTTTTGAGTTATCAATATTGCCCCTATTACTAGAAAGTGGTGCATTGTCCTCCACAGATGAAGCTAATCGTCTTGAAGCATCTGCAACTTTGTTCACCATGTCATCCATGCCGACAATTAGCCCTTCGCCAATATTGACCCCAAATCCTCGCATAACGCGCGAAGGACTATGAATATCTAACGCTTGTTGAATGGTACTCGCAATCGAATTAGCGATTTGCTGTGCTTTTGAAATCAGTGGTCCTTCCATACTTGCTAGACCATTCAATAACCCTTGTCCGGCATCTACACCAATTTGTTGCAATGACGATAATTCGGTTGCTGTAGTGCTTGTGAGCTCTTTAATTTTGTAGCCCCATTCAGCTTTTAAGATATTTAGCTGTTTTATAGCAGCTTCACGTAAAGCAAGAATTTGCTTGTCAGTATCTTCTTTCATACCCGCCAGTTCAGCTTCAGTTTGTTCTCTAGCTAATGCTGCTTTTTCTTGATACAGTGCACTATATTGAGTTAATTGTTCATCTGTAAGTTGATTAAGGGCCATTAGTTCTGGAAGAGCCTTAACCCCTAAGTCACTTAATTCTGCCAACAGATCAGCATCTATGTTTCGTGATGCAAGCTTTGCAAACTCATCTTGCCACTGTTTAAAACCGTCAACTTGTGATTGTAAATTGCTAAGTAACTCTGCTCCGCTATTTTTAATTTCAACTTTGAATTCATCAAATAGTCCAGCGAATGACATCAAGGAAGATTGGCGTTTATTGAATTCATCTTGATATGCTTTAGTCAGGTCATTTTCTTGCTTAATCAAATCATCATTGATCTTTTGCATTTGCCCTTGGTAGTCTTTGTTAATAGCAACAATCTCTTTATTAATCGTCTCAACAGCTTTTTGATATTCCTTTTGAGCTGAGATACGTTCTTTCGACCCTTCTGCAAATAACTCTATTGATTGCTCCCAAATGGCTGCTTCTTCGATTAAAGACATTTCCTCTAAGGATTTTTTATCAGCAATGAAATTTTTAATTACTTCTAAATATTCCTTCTCAGACTTTTCAACAAGTGCTTTGTACTTTTTATTGAAATCTTGGTCAGCTTTAAGCTTGTTATCCCTATAAGATGCCTCTAAAAGTGCAATGTCCTGTAGTTCTTTTTGAGTTAAAGCACGTTTCTTTTTGGCAGCATTGTTTCTGATCTTGTAGATTTTTTCTAAAGTCTTATCGTTTTTATCTTCATTTTTTCGATTAAATTCATCGATCAAATTTGTGTATTCTTTTTGATAGTTTTTAGATACGTTCAGAATACCATCACCAATATTAGACATGGCTTGATTGACCTTTGGACTGGACTCATTTAACCCAATCACTAGGCCTTCGCCCGTCCATAAACCAATTTGTTTGAATACACGCGATGGCGATTTGATACCCAAGACTCTCTTAGCAGTTGAAGTAATGCCATCAGCAATACCCTCAACTTTTTTCCATACAGCATCACCCATACTGTCAATGCCTTTGACTAGACCGTTTATAATATCTTTACCGACCTGAATTAAGTCTACTTTTTTCAAGAAATTTTCTGCTTCATTCCATTTTGTGGTAATTTTCGTTTTTACTTCTGTCATTTTGGAATCAACAGCCGTTTTCATTTCGTCAAGTTTTTTACCAGGCCATGATTTTATAGCTTCCCATTTTTCTGCTGTATCTTTCTTAGCTTCTTCCCATTTATTTTTTGTATCTTCAACTATTTCTCTTGCTTTTCTACCAACAGTTGATTTCATTATGTCCCACTTCGAAACAACTTCCCCAGTTTCCCAGTTTACTTTTCCGACATGTTCATCCGCTTGTTTTTGTGCTGTTTCTACAATTTTTTGGTGTTGTTCTTCTGCAAGAGAAATCGTCTGATCTTTTGCTTTAGTAGCCTCTGCAATCATTTTTTCAGCTTGTTCAGCTGTAATCTCTCCTGTTTCATCACGCATTTGAATGATTTTAGCAAGTGATTTGTCATAGGTTTCATTAGCCTCTTTAACGACTTCATCTTTTTGTTTGATAGCATTTTTTACAACCTCTGCTGCTTGTTCAGCAGATGCTATTGATGCATTTTCTTTCATTCGCTCCATGATGACTTTTTGTTCTAGTTCACTTTCAGAAAAAGTCCTTACTGCATTTTCTTTCATCATTTGATTGTAGTTATTAATAATTTCGTGCTCACGTTCAGTGAGTTGTCGATTTTCAGCAGCTGCTTGTTCAGTAATTTCTTTAATACGTTGAAACATAAAATTTTGTTGTTCAATTTCTTTTTCATTGCGTGCTTGACGATTTGCTAGTATCTTTTCCTCTTCCGCTGAAGAAAGAGCAGATGAATTCATAAAGAAACTTTCTAATTCAGATAATTCCTCTTGATGCCTTGCCTTCATGCCTTCCACAATCTTTGTATTCATTTCAGCGTATTTCTCTGCCATACCAGCTGCTATTTCTTCCGTCATTCTTGTAGAAGTAATATAAACCTCAGATAATGTTTTCGAAACTCCATCCGATAGTTCTAAGTATCCTCCTAGTGCTTTTTTAGTGCCTTCTGATACTCCATCTGCAAACAAATCAACTTGTTCTATTGCAGGGCTCATTGCCTCTTGCATCGTCTTAATTGCACCCACAGCTAAAACAACTGGAGGGGCAATAGCAGCAAATGCAGCTAATAATTGAGGGTTCTTTTCAACAATTGTGTCCCAGTTTTTATATAATGCAACTCCGCCAGCTGTTAACAATGCGATTCCGCCTATTGCCCAACCGACAGGACCTGTTATTAAAGCTAATGATGCACCAAATGCCGTTGTTGCTCCGCCAGCAGCGCCTATAGCAACGGACAGCCCACCGACTGCACTGACAATTGTGCCGATACTTGAAATTAAAGCTCCACCAACAACGAGTACAGGACCAATAGCTGCAGCTAATCCACCAAGTATAAGAATGGTCTTTTGAGTTTTTTCAGATAGATTTGCAAATTTCTCAATCCATGGTTCAACTAATTCAACCATTTTTAATACAAAAGGAATTAGTATATTACCAAGGGTAATCCCTAAGTCGACTAGTTTATTTTTCAGGATAATTAGTTGCGATTCAGTTGTTTTGTATCGTTGTTCAGCTTCATTTGCTAGAGCTACATTTTCGCCCCATGCTTTATTGGCAATATCGATTGAGCTTGCGAATAGTTCGTTAGCATTCCCAGCACGTAGTAATGAGTCTCGTAGAAGAATCTCCGTGATACCCATCTCTTGAAGCATATTGATGGCTGATTCGCCCGCTTGTTCTGCATTACCAAGTCCATTTATGAATGATCCGATTGCACCTACTGCATCCTTTTCGAATGCTTCCTTGAAGTCTTTACTTGTCATGCCAGCAACTTTCGCGAAATTCTCTAAGTCCACACCAGCATTAACAATGTTTTTCATTTCCTTATTGGTCATGCCTAATGAATCCGCTAGGGATGTGAAATCCATGCTGTTATTAGCCGCAAGCATTTGTAACTCACGTAAAGACATGCCTGTTTTTCTAGACAGTTCTTCCGTTTTACCAAGCCCTGTTGTTGCAGCTACTTGCATACGTACCATTACACGAGATAGTGCAGAACCACCCATTTCTGCTTGAATACCTACAGAACTAAGTGCAGTAGCAAGACCTAGAATGTCAGCTTCAGACATACCAATTTGCGCTCCGGCTCCTGCTAGACGTAATGACATTTCTATAATCTCGGATTCTGTTGTCGCGAAGTTATTTCCTAATCCAACAACTGTAGACCCTAGTCTGTCAAAGTCCTGTTGTGACATTTTAGTGATGTTTGCAAACCGTGCAAGTGCAGTAGCTGCTTCGTCAGCAGACATATTTGTAGCAACACCCATATCTGTCATGGTTCTTGTAAAGCCTATGATGGCATCATTTTTAATACCTAACTGTCCAGCGGCCTCCGCTACCCTTGCAATCTCAGTAGCAGCTGCAGGGATTTCTTTCGACATATTCCGAATCTCACCAGAAAATTGCTGAAATTCTGATTCAGTAGCATCTACAGTTTTTCGCACACCAGCAAAGGCTGATTCAAAATCAACGGCTGCTTTAAATGCTCCAACACCCATTGCAGAGATTGGTGCTGTAACATACATTGATAATTTCTTACCAACCTTCATCATCCCGTCGCCTACAGCAGATAGTTTACTGCCGACTTCTTGCATACGTTGACCGACTTGTGTCCACTGCGACGACTGGATACGTAATTGATTTGTAACCTCTGCTAATTCACGTTCTAGGCGATTGTATTGAGTTTGTGCTTGGTTAACCGCATTGGCTTGTCGTTCAATTTGAGCTGACGATGCAGTGCCAGATGCTACGAGTTCATCATATCTTCTTCGCTGTTCCTGCAGCTTAATTGATGCAGCATCGAATGATCGTGATAGTACATTTTGTTTTTGAGAAAGACCAGTCAATGAATTTTCATATTGTGAGCCTCTTGCCCGAATAGCCTGTAATTCACTTCCCATCGCTCTCATGTTTCGGTTTACCTGTGCTACAGTACCATTGAAATTCGCTGCATTTAAACTAAGACTGACTTCTAAACTTCCTATGCTTGCCATATATTCTCACCGCCTTTTTTGGCAAAAATAAAAATCACAACCAATCAATGTCGTCGGCTGTGACTTCCTCTATTTCCTCATCATCTTCATTTGATAGTTCAAACCAGAAATGTATATCCATTTCATCAATTTCATGCAGTTTGTATCCTGCTTTTAATAGCTCACGATAGAACTTTTTAATATTTTGATAGGCTGTTAGGCCACTTACTTTCCCTCAGTTGTTGTGAAAGCCGTCTGCAGACCTCCAATATTAAGTACACTGTTGAATACACGCATAATTTCGTCTTGTAATACCCCTGCCTCTAAGCCGTCCCATACGTCATCCACAGTGAATTGATTATCAAAAACATTTACGACAAATCCAATCATTCCGTCAAAAGTTTCCGCAGAAACTTGTGCGTCTTCTTCACGCATTTTTTCATTCATTTTCAGGGCATTTCTGAAAACACGTGCCTTTACAAAGTCATTTGTAAATGTTTTTTCTTGTCCATCGATTCGTAATTTGATTTGCATATTTCATCCATCCTTTTCGTTAGTCACTTATTTTTAGTTTTGATTAAAAGAAAAGAAGCCCTATAAAAGGACTTCAGTTTAAGGTGTTGGTACTGTTGGTTCAGTAGGTTTTGTTACAGTAGAGAAGAACGTTTCGGGAGTATCTGTTACACCTGAATCACGCGTATCTACTGTATGTTTGATGATGCCATCAATTAAAGGTAAAGCTTCACCTGCGAATGGGTATACTTTGTAGTTTGTTTCACCTTTTTTACGAGTAGCGTTGGATTCCTCACCGGGTTTTAATTTTGCTTTGTAGAACCACACAAGTTTAGATCCTGATTCAAAGCCAATCGCAATAGCATTTGGTGAATCATTTGAGTTGGTGATAATACCACCTTCTGCAGATTTCTTGTGACCATACCAATCAATTAATACCTCTGTTGGCAAATCAGCAGTCTCGCCTGCAATTGTAATAGAATCCATTTGTGCCTCTTGATCCACCACACGGTCCCCGGCATCTAAAGATGCTTCTGAGAAGTTAGGTGTGAGATTTAAAGAGATTGGCATTGTTAATGTTTTAACATCTCCCCAAGTTTCTGTTTGTTCATCTGTCATTAATGCATAATGGATCCGTTTCAAACTAATTTTTTGTGGTTTTTCATTTACCGTTGTAGCTGCCATTTTCATGACCTCCTATTATTTAATATTCATCAAAAAAGACGAATCGCAACACTTTGTTAAAGTAGGAATCGCCTTCTTGTTTTGGTGCATCGTATTCAAATGTGCGTTCATAACCAGCAGATTCCATCAATCGCTTGATGTCCTCCACAAGTTGATAGTAATTGGGTTTCGACCAAACGTTGACTTGGATAAGTCTTTCAGTCTCATATTCCTGATCTGATGCTTCGAGTGCTGGTTTTGAATTAATTTCTAAGAATGTAACGTATTGATTTGGTATGGTTGATCCAGTTGGAACACTGTTGAAATACACATCTAAATTAAGTGGTGCCAAAATACTTGTAATATGTGCAGAAATATCAATCATAGATTTTTTGCCTTCTTTATCTCATCAGCAATAGCATTTAATGCACCTGGTTTGCTTAATTCAAATCCCCGTGTAAAGAATGGATTTGGTGCAATTGGTCCCCATGTTACTTTCTGACGTTTACCTTTTTTCGTAACATATTTACTTCCAGCGCTTCGCCCACCTTCTAAGATATGGCCGTGGTAGGCTTTAGCTGTGTGCACTTTGGCTTCCCCATCTTTTGCTCGTTTTATTTTAATATTATTTTTCAATTTATTTTTCTTATTTTTGGATTTTCCTACTGGCACTTCTTTCTCAACAGCTTCTTTGACTACTTTTGCACCTGCATTAAGTGCTTTATTTTCTTCTGCTTCTTCTAATTGCAAATTCATTAAATTTTGCATTAAAGCGTCCATACCTTGTATTTCAAAATTCATCTAAACCACCTCTTTTAAAAAGATTGTGAGCCACTGATTATCCCCATTATCATTCACAGGTGGCGAATCCATTTCGTATGTTTTACCAGCTACTTCAACCCGCATATCTTCTGTAATATCCTTTCGGTACCGTATACCAATAACACATTTCCCTTGCCATTGTGTAGCATCAGAACTAAATAATCTGTAACCTTTTGCAGTCTTCAATTCCGCCCATACCGTTACTTGTTTAGTCCATTCATCACTAGGCCATCCATTAGTTATCGTACCTGGTGGATTTAAGAATGTAGCGCGCTTGTTCATACGACCTGCGTTATTGTTGTTGCGATAGTTCATCAGGATTCACCCACTTTATCTGTAAAATTATCGACTGTAAGCCGTATGGGATAGGTTGTTGAGCTGTTTTAATTGTGGAAGGCGTAATAGCTATACGATTCTCATAAAAGTGTGTAGCGAGCGTCATAATAGCTAAACGATGTAAGGCAAAAACATCTTTGCCCTCCACAGTCAAATAATAATCGTCTGGCTGTTTAACCCCTGCATTCTCCAAATAAAAAATGGATGATTGCAGAATAGTAGAAAGGGAACGATCCTCGTCATTCCCATCAATCCGTAAATATTCTTTAAGCTCATCCAGTAATTGCATTAAGCATCACTCTTTTCATCTGTGGAAGGTAGTTTAGGCGCTTGCTTTGTAGGAGCTTTCTTAGGCTCTTCAACAGCTTTTAGGAATGCTACCCCATATTCTTCATGGACTTCCGTCAAAGCCTCTGCGCGTGCTTTAACAAGCTTTTTACCATTGGCAGGATAGTTGTCCCCTACCTCATAAATATGGCCGTCATGATTTTTTTCTTTGAAACGATTAATTACTTTATACACTTAATTCACCTTCTTTCAATAAATTAAAAATCCCTATTCCATCAGTCAGGAGTAGGGACTACATCAGCAATACGGAAAGCAGATTTTAATTTAATACGGTGATCAAACCACGCTGTTAATACAAAGGCATTTACACCTGTTTTAACATCTTTATCAGTTTCGTATAAAACATTGAGATCATAGTTTAAGTGAGCATAAGAGAAGTCACCAACAATCGGTTTTGTGGCTGCATCCACAAATACTACTGGCTTACCTAAAATTTGTTCTGGTTGTGCTGCATAAAGTGTTGCATTCCCATTTGCTAGTGTTTCAATAATTGTTGAGTAATCAGCAAAAGTCATAACAATTTTTGCATTCTCACGGTAATCCTCATGTAAATCAGCAATCGCTGCTTTAATTGCTTTATACAGATTTTCTCCGCTTACTTTCTTAATCGCATTTGTACCTGTTTGATAGAAACTCATGTGTTCTTCACCAGCTTTTGGTGTAGTTGCAAATTGTACTTTCTTCTCCTTTGCAGCTAAACCAGAACGTAGTGAATTTTCTACGTGAGATACTAAATTTGTATGTGTACCTGCAAGAACCGTTTCAGAGACGCCTGCAAATACTTTTGATTTAAAGCGACCAAATGTCACTGTTGAACCTTCTAGCTTTAATTCCTTAGCTGTCTCAGTATCTGCGATGAAATTGTCATCATCGATTGTGTACGCCAGTTTAGGGATTTCAAGGTTGACAATGTTCGTAACTGTAATTAGCTCACGCATTGGATTCTTAACCATTGGTTCAGTAATGATTTCTTGTGCAACTGTTTTAGGTAAGAATTTTTCACCACCAGTTACTGGGTTCGTATTATCACCTAATGCTGCATACACTTCATGATCAATTGGTTGATTGCGGACCGTTGAACGAACCAATGAAGCGAATGCCTCGGCGCGTTTTTGCTTTGGATCTTCGATACTGCCTAAGTTTTTTTGTTGCGCAAATTTTGCAGCTTGTTCAGCTTCTAGTTGATCGTGTTGTTGCTTAATCACGTCAAAACGAGCCTGTAAATCAGCCTTGGAAGTTTGGGCTGCTTTAATATCATCCAGTGACGCAGATGGATCCATAGCCTTTGTAGCTAAATCTTCCTCTGTTTTAGCTAATTGTTGGCCGATTGTAGCCATTGCTTGCTTCAATTCATAAATGGTTTTATTCCCTGAGAAAAATTGAATGTTAAGAGGTAAAAGCATTTTCATCATATTTTTTTGTTCTAATGATTTTAAAAACTTTTTTGTTTGTGTTTTCATAAGTGAAAACCTCCTGAAATTTTATAGTATTGTGTTTAAATAAGTTAAATTCGCCTTCGAATCCGCAAGAATTTTTTCACGTAAAGCCTTTTCTTCAGCAGACATTACAGATTTACAATTAGATTGTTGGAGTAATTGTTGAGGAACATTGATGTAACGTTTCTTCGCCTTTTCACTAACACTTGCAACCATTTCATTTGCTTCTTCCACAACATCGCACAAGCCATGCTCAAACGCTTTTTCAGCTGAAAGCCAAGTTTCATTATCTAGAAGTTCTTTCAAAGTAGTATCTTCCAACTTATCTCCAGCTTTATCTTTATAAGCAATCATCGCGGACTGATTGATACGGTCTAAATCATCTGCTGCTTTACGTAATTTTTCTGCATTCCCTACTGCATAACTCCATGCATTGTGTACCATAAGCATAGAGTTAGACGGCATCCTGATTTCATCACCTGCCATTGCAATTACAGAAGCAATGGAAGCAGCTAATGCATCTATGTGAACAATAATTCTAGCTTCATGACGCTTTAACATGTTGTAGATTGTTACACCTTCGAACACGCTACCACCATCACTGTTGATGTAAAGGTGAATCGTTTCAACATCACCTAATTTATCAAGTTCATTTTTAAAAGTTACAGACGATACTTCGCCATATTCTTCCCATGCCCATTTTGTAATCTCGCCATAAATAAAAACGTCAGCAGATTTACCATCACCGGACGCCTTCATTTGAAAAAAACTTTGTAATTGTTTTTTAGTCACTTTTCCCACCTCCTTCCACAGTTGATGCAGCAGTAGAGGACTTCCGCAATACAGGATCCATTTCTTGTGGATATAAGTCTCCAGAAATCCAAAGCACATTTGCCTTGCCACCCATTGGTGCCAAATCTTCTAGCATACGGACTTCATCAGGCTTCATAGCTCCACTTCGTAACATCGCTTGATAGAAATTTGTACGTGCTGTTGTATCGCCTCGTAAAAGGCCACCAAGGTTAAATTTGAAGTACATACCTTGCTTTCGGTCAGCTTTCGTAAGTAATTTTCGATTAAATTCATGTTCATATTGGCGTACAATCGGCAAAAGAGTCATGTTTACAAACTGAATCATTAGTTGTTCGTTTGAAGCTATTGTGCCACCTTCCACATCATTAAGGAAGGACACAGGTACATTAAAAACATTGGCTACCCTTGAGCGTGTAATCCGCTCTGATGCCAATGTATCTGATGCAAAATATTGTTTTTTCATTTCGGTGATTTCAACACCTGGCTCTTGCATTAAAATGCCACCATTTTCTTGATAAAAACGTCTAAAATCAGCTATTACTGCAGCTCTTTTGTCTTTATTCAAGTTAGCCGCATACTTCAAAATAAATGATTCCTTTTTCTCCATTTCAGAAAGTGAAAACTCTTGAACTGCCTTGTCGTACTTGATTGTATTGGCCAATACTTTCAACGGCGATAAACCTCTAATACGAGCAGGTCCTCGAATATGCTTAACGTGTACCATATCTGTATTTGCTACAAACATCGTCCCCCGCTCTCCTTGGACTTGGTACCACAACAATCCGTCATCTTTATTGATAAATTCAGTAACACATGATGGATCCAGTGGAACAATTTCATTCGGTCGTAGCCGTATATCACGTAAAATAATCGCGTACCCATTACCTGTTTCATTTCTACTTACTTCTAAAGCGTTTAATAGATCAAAGCTACTCATATTTTGGTTTGGTTCATTTATGAGTACATCTGAAATATCATTTTGAATCACATCGTAATTTTGATGTAATTTAATAGGTAATGCTGAAATTGTATTAGCCAGTCGACTAATAACACTAAAAATCGTTTCATTTGTTGCTAATTGACTGTTATTGATGCCCCAAAAGGTTCGTCCAATCCAATTGTTAAAATCCCATGTCGCACCTTGCCAACCCGCATAAGCCATATACGCTGCTCTCTTAGTACGTTGCCATAATCTCAATTTCTCACCTCCCCCTTATAAATCATGAATAGATATGAAGCTGATATTGCCATCTCCACTTTCATTTGTTGAAAATCTTGCTTGTACAAATGCTGTAATTACTGCTGCAATAGGATCGATTCGTTCTCTGGACTTTGATTTTGATAGTTTAATACTTTCATTAGCTGCCATTTCAGCAATAGCATTCCCTATAGCCCAAGCCAGTACTTTATCTCCTACATGAGTAACTCTTTTTTGTTGTTCATTGTTCTGATATACATAATCTCTGAACTCTTTTGTTGGCTCAGATAATGTAGGGAACCCTTGCCGGACCTCCACAATGGTTAACCCATAGTTAGCCATATTTTGAGCAAACTGTGTGGCTCCGTATGGATCGTAACAAAATAGAATTACATTCAATTCATTGTTATTGATGAAATCTAAAATCCATTGTTCTACAAAGCTATAGTCAACTACGGCACCTGGTGTAACATCCATCCAACCTTCTTCTATCCATACATCATATGGCACTTTATCCTTCGCTCTACGCTCCGCTAACGCTTCCTCAGGCAAAAATGAGTGTTGTCCAACGTGGTAGCCATAATTTGTAGGGAAAACATAACCCACCGAAGTTAAGTCAATCTTCTTAGATAAATCGACTCCTATATAAACATCACGGCCACTCACCTCAAAGGCTTCTATTTGTCCTGCCTTCCACTTATTCGCAGGAATGTAGCCCCCTTCTTTCATGTCCACCCATATATTCATAGTCTTTGTTAAGAACGACCTCATTTTTTCCGGAACATCAAGCGCTGTTTTTAAATCTGATCGAATGGATGCTAAACCTTCTTCATAAGTAGCTACTATAGGGTTCGCTTTTATCCAATTACTTTCATCCTTTATGTCATCCCCTGGATCAAGCTCGCAAATGATACCAAAGTAATCATCGTTTTCTGTATCATCATCAGGATTCAATATGCGTGAAACATATTCGTATTCAACAAAACACGGCCTACTTAAATCAAATCCTGCTGTGGTGATAACAAACATTAGTGGTTCTTTACGAGCAACCATCCCTGATAATAAAACATCGTAAATTTCAGATGTTAGATGGTTGTGGTACTCATCTACAATTCCTACTGATGGATTTTTACCATCCCCTGTTTTCCGTGTTTCACGGGATAACGGAACGATGACGGACCCATTGTTGAAGACTTCAATTTTGCCATATGCTTCTTTCCACCTACCATCCAACAGCTCACTGGAATTTATCCCATCTCGAACAGCAATATACACTTCATCTGATTGATCTTTCTGCCATCCAGCAATATACATACGCTGTTTCTCAT
>RWZD01000046.1_pt1 | contig 37413 bp, 62 predicted proteins | sample 2187771 | NCBI WGS metagenome assembly RWZD01 (sample SAMN10531866, study PRJNA481165) | viral metagenome | isolation source: viral particles purified by filtration and ultracentrifugation from about... | place: USA: Tennessee
AACGATTTCAGACATGAAAGAACTAGGTGTGCATAAACCGCAATACAATCGTATTATTGACATTTACGCAGGATTGGTTCATCAATATTTAATTGCCGTTGCCGATTTTGAAGAAAGTGGATATGTGTACGAAACGGAGACGGCGGCGGGCAATCCAAAGAAGTCAGGAATCGTTAGTGCAATGGAAAGTTTAAGGAAAGACATACTCCAATATTCCGACCGTTTGTGTTTGAACCCGAAAAGTTTGGAGAACGTCACGGCGGAAAGTGGGAAAGTATCCACGTTGGCGAGCGTGTTGAAAGACCTTGACTAGCAAGTTCAAACACTATGACATTGTTATGGAGTATGCAAATAGTGTAGTTGAAGGGCGCAAAGTCGCCAATAAAGAAACGATACAGATGTGTCAACGTTTCTTGGATGACTTAAAAAACGAAGAGTACGACTTCAAACCAAAAGATGCAGAATTTGTCATCGGTATTATTCAAAAAACGTTCGTGCATGATAAGGGTGAGAAATTGGACGGGACACCGCTACGTGGTCAACCCTTTATTCTTGAACCGTGGCAAATGTTCATTATCTATAATTTGTTAGGTTTTTTCATAAAAGGTACAATCATGAGACGCTTTAAAGAAGCGTTTATTTTTTTGCCACGAAAGAACGGAAAAACAAGATTTGTTGCAGCTCTCTCGTGGGCATTAGCATTACTGGAGAGACGGAGCGGCTCCACTATATATATTGTAGGTGCGGCGTTAAGACAAGCAAAACAAGCCTTTGATTATATCAATTTCAATTTGAAGCAAATGGGCGAAGCTGATAATTTTAGAATTCTTGCTAACAATCAGGAGTCATCTATAAGCGGAGATCTGGGGGACGGATCCCTTCATATCGAGGCGTTGGCAGCCAATCCAGATAAGCAGGATTCATTGAACTGTAATATTGCTATCGCGGACGAATTGCACGCTTACAGAAAAGCGACGCAATACAACGTTATAAAAGAAGCGATGAAAGCTTATACAAACAAATTGATGATCGGCATCACAACTGCGGGAGATAACCAAAATAGTTTTTGTTACAATCGATTAGTCTATTGTCAGAAAATCTTGTCTCGTTCCGTAAAAGATGAACAGTATTTCGTTTTTATTGCTAAAGCTGATGAAGATGATGAGGGAAATGTAGACTACACATGCGCAATCGAGCACGAAAAAGCGAATCCGAATTACGGTGTTACGATTCGCCCGGACGATATCATGAATGATGCATTGCAAGCGCAGAACGATCCGCAACAACGTAAAGATTTCCTTGCTAAATCCATGAACAAATATACAGCGGCCATGCAAGCGTATTTCAACATCGATGAATTTAGGAACAGTGATCGAAAATACAAATGGACCATAAAAGATTTGGCAAAAATGAATATAGATTGGTACGGTGGTGCTGACCTATCTAAAATGCACGACTTGACCGCGGCGGCTCTTTACGGATCATACGGTGATGTAGATATTGCTATCACTCATGCCTTCTTCCCCGTAGTTATGGCGGCGATCAAAGCAGATGAAGATAACATCCCATTGTACGGGTGGAAAGATGACGGATGGTTGACTATGAGTAACACGCCAACCGTCAGCTATGACGATATTATTAATTGGTTTGTCAAAATGAAGCAGACGGGCTTCCGCATTAAACAAGTTGGATTTGACCGTAAGTTTGGACAAGAGTTTTTTCTCGGTATGAAACGAAAAGGGTTTGCTATTGTGGATGAGCCACAGTATTTCCATAAAAAATCACAAGGCTTTAGACGAATTGAGCGTAAAACAAAAAACGGTCATTTTTACTATTTAGGTAGTGAAGCTTTTGAATACTGTGTACAAAACGTGCGTGGCATCGAAAAGATAGATGACATGATTCAATATGAGAAGACAGAGGAAAACAGCCGTATCGATATATTCGACGCGGCTGTTTTTGGTGCTATGCGAAAGATTGAAAACATGGAAAGATCTTCTTCAGCAAGCAAGTGGCTTGGAAAGGGTTGAAAACATGAAAGAAAAAACAAAGAAACTATTAAGATCTGTTTTATCTTTTACTCCCGAAATATTGTTCGTTATAGGGCTAATTGTTTTATTAGGTGGACTCTTCATGATTGGGACTACTTTAGGAACAATTTCAACGGGGATAGTATTAGTTGTCTTGTCGATTTTGTTGGGAGGTGAGCAAATTTGAGAATGCCTTTCAGACGAGGTCGTATCAGATCAGAACCAATAGATGCAATCGAATGGTTCACCCGGGAAACATATAGTTCTCTAGCTGTACCTGGTTATCGTCGATTGTCCGAAAGTCCAGATGTCAAAATAGCAGTAGATAAAATAGCAAATCTTATATCTTCAATGACGATTCACTTGATGCAGAACACAAATGACGGTGATATACGCATAAAAAATGAGCTTTCTAGAAAAATCGATATTAGTCCATATAGTTTAATGACTCGAAAAACATGGATGTACAATATCGTTCGCACCATGTTGTTGGAGGGGGATGGTAATAGTGTGGTTTTTCCACAATTATCAGACGGATTGATAAGTGATTTGATTCCCCTTGCTCCATCAAAAGTTCAATTTGAAGGCACGGGCAAGGGATATCAAGTAGTTTATGATGATAAAAAGTTTGATCATGATGAAGTGTTGCATTTTACAATAAATCCACATCCGGAAACCCCTTGGCTTGGAACGGGTTATAGGATAGCTTTGCGAGATGTTGTCAAAAATTTAAAACAAGCATCAACCACGAAGAATAGTTTTATGAGTGGAAAATATATGCCTTCTCTTATCGTTAAAGTCGATGCCCATACGGCTGAATTGTCGAGCGAAGAAGGTAGAAGAGCAGTATATGAAAAGTACCTGGAAAAGACCGATGCAGGAGAACCGTGGATTATCCCGGCGGAATTATTGGAAGTGCAGCAAGTGAAGCCACTTACATTAAATGATTTAGCGATTAATGAAGCTGTTGAATTAGACAAAAAAACTGTCGCTGGAATTATCGGAGTTCCTGCATTCTATCTTGGTGTGGGGAAGTTTGATAAAGACGAATATAATAGCTGGATTAATTCAGACATACTTCCAATGGCTATAAATATTCAGCAGGTTCTAACAAAGGGGTTGTTATATAGTCCCGACTTGTATTTTAAGTTTAATCCACGATCTTTATACGCTTATGACTTAATCGATTTAGTGACAGCGGGAACTGCTCTAGTCGACAGAAACACGATGCGAAGAAATGAATTAAGGGATTGGGTTGGCATGAGTCCAGATCCTGAAATGAACGAATTGATTGTTTTAGAAAACTACGTCCCTGCTGACATGTTAGGAGAACAAAATAAACTAAATAGCCTCAGCAAAAAAATGAAAGGCGGTGATAACGATGACGAATAGATTAGACAAACGGCAAACGCGTAGCCTTTCATCTAATTTGAAAACACGTTCTGAAAATGACGACATGGTGATCGAAGGATATTTTGCTGTTTTCAATAGTGAAACTGAACTATGGCCGGGAGCATTCGAGGAAATTGCATTAGGTGCATTTGACAAATCTTTGAGTAACGATATTCGCGCGTTGATTGACCACGAGACAAGGGCTGTACTTGGTCGTACAAAAGCAAACACGCTCGAATTAAAAGTGGATAGCCGTGGTCTGTGGGGTTCTATCAAAATCAATCCGAATGATACGGATGCAGTGAATTTGTACCAACGTGTAAATCGAGGTGATGTTAGCAGTTGTTCGTTTGGGTTCAATATTCCACCCGGTGGCGAAGACACTGATTTCAGGGATGATGGAACAGTCAAATGGACATTGCGTGAAATAGACTTGCACGAGGTTTCGGTAGTCACTTTTCCTGCCTATTCGGATACCGGAGTACAAACTCGGAAACAGGAAGTTAAGCAACATGAAAAGAGAAAACTCGAACAACGCAAAAGTAAATTAAAGGAGATGTTGAGAAGATGACTTTGAAACAAATTATGCTCGGTAAGAAGGTAGAGCAAAGAAAAAGCGCACTTGAGGCATTGATAAAAAGGGAAGCGGATTTTAAAAAACGTTCTGATGATTTGGAAGCCGCAATCAACGAAGCTAAAACGGAGGAAGAAATTGCAACGGTCGAAGAAGAAGTTTCCTCTCTCGACATAGAAAAAACAGAACACGAAGAAGAAAAGAAAAAACTTGAAGATGAAATTGTTGAGCTAGAGAATGAAATTGACGAATTAACCCGTAAAGCGCCAACGCCAAAAGGAGGAAAAAGAAACATGCCAAAACAGAGTGAACTACGATCGGCAATTAATGCATTTGTCCGTTCGAAGGGTACTGTTCAAGAACGTGCTGTTGAAGGATTCAAAATTGTGGACGGCGGAATTTTAGTGCCGGAAGAAATGCTTGCGCCGCAAAAAGCGGTAGAAGATGAACTTGACTTGCTGAAATATGTAAAAACAACGTCGGTGAAGCGGGGCAGTGGTAAATACCCAGTAATTAAAAAGTCTGGTTCAAAGATGAACACCGTCGCCGAATTGGAAGCGAATCCGGAACTTGCAAAACCGACAATCACCGAAGTGAACTATGACATCGAAACTTACCGTGGATATATTCCAGTATCGCAAGAAGTCATTGATGATGCTGACTATGATATTACTGGTTTGATTGCTTCTGAAATTAAAGATCAAGAAGTAAACACACGTAACCTTGCGATTGCGGCAGTGTTGAAATCTGCAACGCCGAAATCCGTGACAGGTCTTGATGGTATCATTACGATGTTTAACAAAGATTTCAAGCAAGCATACAACGTGAAAGCGTATGTTTCGGCATCTCTTTTCAACGAATTGGATTTGTTGAAAGATAAAAACGGACGCTATCTATTGCAAGATGACATCACAGTTGCATCCGGTAAGCGAATTAAAGGCAAGGAAATCGTAGTCCTCGACGATGATGTAATTGGCACAGCAGGCGGCGACCTAGTCGGTTTCTTCGGAGATGCCAAAGCGTTCTGTACTTATTTCAACCGTAAGCAAGTTTCTGTTAAGTGGGTTGACCATAACGTTTACGGGCAAATGCTAGCTGGATTCGTTCGTTTTGACGTAGCGAAGACAGACGGTGACGCAGGTTACTACGTCACATTTACCCCGGATGCTCCAGAAGTGCCAGAAGGCGCATAACTTATTATTGCAGAGAGGTGAAATAAATGAGTGAATATGTAGTCGTCAAAGACTTTAAGGATCTTCAAGATGAAAATCATATTTATCGTGAAGGTGATCCTTTCCCGCGAAAAGGAAAGGTTACTAAAAAGCGTATCGAAGAACTTTCTACTACCAAAAATAAACGTAAAGAAGTTTTGATCATAGAAGTGGATACAGATGGATAAAGAACAATTCATTGAAATAGCATTAGAACTCACAAAAGCGCGTCTCGGTATTAGTACAACAATCCGGGATGCGCTTTTGCGTAATGCCGTTGAATCAGTTGTGGAAGAATTGGAAGATGAAAAAGGGATAACGCTTAAATATGGCAGCGCTCTTCATCTCGATTTTGTGAAGGATTATGCTACATGGCGCTATCAATCTGTGGGAGATACGCAAACCACGTCTACTAGCCGTCCTATGGCGATGCCTCGACATTTACAGTTCAGACTCCATAATCTTATGATCCATCAGCATGCAAAAGTAGGTGAGGACGTTGTACAACCATGAATTGATGTTGCTTGGTTCGGGATATACAGAAGATGAACTAGGGAATCAAATTCCGAACGAAACCCGGAAGTCCGTCCTATGTAAAGTAGAATCGGTTGGTCGCAACGAATTTTACAGTGCGGCATCTTCCGATCTTCGTCCTGAAATTGTATTCACCATCCACAAATATGAATACGAGAATGAGCGAAAGATTGAGTTTGAAGGCAATAAATATTCTGTTCTTCGTACTTACACAACTAGCTTTGAAGAAGTTGAGTTGACGTGTGAAAGGGTGGGTGCGGATGTCAATTGATTTTGCTGATGAGATTACTCAAGCGTTGCAAGAATATACGACCGAGGTTGAGGAAGGTCTGGAAAAAGCGAAAGAAAAAGCAGCCAAAGATGGCGCTAAGGCACTGAAAGCTAAAAGCCCGCAACGTTACGGCGATTATGCTAAAGGTTGGCGTGCAAGGCGTGACGGAACGTCATGGGTCATCCACAATGCCACACGTCATCAGATTGCGCACCTGCTCGAAAAAGGACATGCCAAAAGAGGTGGTGGCAGGGTTCCAGCGCGGGTGCACATTGCCCCTGTGGAAGAACAAGTAATCAAACAATTTGAGGAAGAAGTCGAGAAGGTGATCCGACGATGACGCTTGCTGAATTAAAGAAACTACTTGACGCGACGGGCTATCCTGTCGCTTATTCGCATTTTAACGAAGCGAAACCTGTTCCGTATATCTGTTATCTAGTTACTTACTCTCCACACTTACATGCGGATAACAAGGTGTATCACAAGATTGACTCAGTTGATATCGAACTGTACACCGACAAGAAAGATCTTCATGCTGAGTCGGTTCTGGAAGCTATATTGGATAGCAATGATCTTCCATATGAACCTATTGAAACATTTATTGAATCGGAAAAACTATTCCAAAAAATATATGAAGTGAGGTTGATTTAGTATGAGCAATAAAGTCACATTCGGATTAAAGAATGTACACTATGCGCCGTACACGATTGAAGGAGATACAGTTACATTTGAAACACCAATTCCTATTCCGGGCGGAGTGGATTTAACAACAGACCCACGCGGCGATATAGCGGAGTTTTATGCGGATAACATGCTCTATTATGTAGCATCAAATAACCAAGGGTACGACGGTACTCTAACGGTTGCTAATATTCCCGATGAGTTTTTAGTAGACGCACTTGGTGAGGAGTTAGACGATGATGACGGTGTATTAAATGAGATTGCAGATGCTAAAGGAAAACCGTTTGCACTGTTGTTCCAGTTTGAGGGAGATGTAAAAGCTGTACGTCACGTTATGTATAACTGCACAGCTAACCGTCCAACGATTGCATCCTCAACTAAAACAAATACAACAGAGCCAAACACGAATGCACTTACGTTTGTTTCAAGCCCGATTCAACTCGGTGATAAACTTATGGTTAAAACCAAAACCACGGCGTCAACAAGTCCAGGAGTTTATAACTCTTGGTATGACAAAGTTTATCAAAAATCAGCACTCCCGGAAGGATGACGATAAATGGAATCGATTATCAAAATAGGTGATGAAGAAGTACGCTTAAAAGCAAATGCCATCACTGCCATGCATTACAAAAACCAATTCAAATCGGATGTTTTAAAAGATACGTTATCAGCTATTGGCGGCGTTGAAGCTGTCATGCAATTGCAAGGATTGGAAAAGGCGAGCGATTACCAAAAACTCGAAACAATGATAGAGGGTATCGACACGGTGTTAATCTATCAGCTTGTTTGGAGTTTTGCAAAGACGGCAGACAGGCAGTTTCCTCCATTTTATCAATGGATTGAAATTGCGGATTTGCCACCGGTCACGGAACTTTTATTGGAAGATAACTTCGTAGAATTACTGATTGGAAACGTATATAGAAAAAAGCGATAAAGACTCCTGTGGGCGGCGCATCCGAATCTGATGATGACGACGTGCTTTCCACAGAGTCTTTTTTTATGACTTGTAAGTTGGTTGGTTTAACACTCGATGACATGGAGTATATGACGATCGGCGCTTGCTTAGATTATGCCGATGAATATATTGCATTGAAAAATGGTGACTCGGAAGAAAAAGTACGTGCTGCTAACCAAGCGGATTTTGACGCATTTTAAAGGTGTGATGAAATGGACCCAATTAGATGTCCTAAATGCAACAAACTTCTATTTTTCATAAGTAAAGTTTTTACAGGAAAAATAGAAGTGAAGTGTCCGAGATGTGGACATAAAGAAGTGATTAAAAAGTAGAGGGTCACTGAACCCCCATTGAAAGCAAAGTGGGGGTGAGGTGGTTTGTCCAAAAGAATCAAAGGTATCACGATTGAATTAGACGGCGACACGAAAGGTCTCGATAAGGCCCTTAAAGACGTAAATAAAGAAGCTCGAGATATACAGAAGGAACTTCGCGATGTGGATCGCCTTCTTAAATTTAATCCGAAAAATGTTGAATTACTTGCTCAAAAGAAAAAGTTGCTAGCTGACCAAGTAGAAAATACGAAGAAAAAACTTGAACAACTTAAAAACTCACAAGAGCAAGTTACCCAAGCATTTAAGAATGGTGAAATTAGCGAAGAACAATACCGTGCATTTCAGCGCGAAATCGCCGAAACAGAATCAAAGCTAAAACACTATGAGGGTCAGTTAAAAAGTGTGGATGGCGCCCAACGCTCATTTGGCGAAAAGATGGCCGCATCCGGTAAGACGGTAAAAGAGTTTGGCCAAGGTATGACGTCTGTCGGAAAAGAATTGTCCATGAAGGTTACTGCCCCATTAGTTGCAATCGGTGGAGTGGCCGCTAAGCTTGGAATGGACTTTAAGGCCGGTATGTCAGAGGTACAGGCTTTAAGTGGAGCGACATCCGAAGAACTAGCCGTTTTAGAAAGCAGGGCGCGTGAATTAGGTGCGTCCACAAAGTTCAGTGCCAAAGAGGTGTCTGAAGGCTTCAAATACATGGCACTTGCCGGCTGGGACGTACAACAATCTTTGGACGGCATCGATGGAGTGCTAAATTTATCTGCTGCATCCGGTGAGGACTTGGCACGAGTGTCCGATATTTTGACCGATGCAATTTCAGCATTTGGCGACGAAGCTAAAGACGCGGCAAGATATGCTGATGTCATGGCTGCTGCATCATCTAATGCAAATACGGACGTTGCCGGATTGGGAGAAGCATTTAAGATGGTCGCTCCTGTTGCCGGTGCGCTCGGTTACAGTTTGGAAGACACTTCGGTAGCATTAGGTTTAATGGCTAACGCAGGTGTCAAAGGGAGTGCGGCAGGTACTGCTTTACGTAGTGCGTTGACGAACCTTGTAAAACCGACGGCAGCTATGGAAAAAGAGATGAAGCGGCTTGGAATTAATATCAAAGACAGTAGCGGCGAAATGAAGCCATTAGATGTGCTGCTTGGTGACTTACGTACATCTTTCGGCAAATTATCCGAAGATCAAAAGGCATCGGCTGCTGCAACTATATTTGGTAAGGAAGCCATGTCGGGTATGCTTGCGGTTATCAACGCCGGTGAGGGTGACTTTAACAAATTAACGAATGCTATTGCCAATAGTGAAGGTGTCGCCCAAGAGATGGCCGAGACCATGCAAAACAACCTACAAGGCAAGCTGACCAACTTGAAGTCGGCACTTGAAGAGTTAGCCATCAAGATATTTGACGCGCTAGAACCTGCCCTCTCATGGCTTGTAGGGGCATTCCAGTCTCTTGTAGATTGGTTGAATGGCTTGGATGCGTCTACTCAAACTGTAATGGTAGCCATCGCCGGACTTGCAGCTGCCATCGGTCCATTGGCCGTAACGCTAGGCACACTGCTTACCATGGTCGGCGGTCTGATGACGATGTTACCAACGCTTTTACCAATGATTACGGCGTTAGCTGGTCCAATAGGCGTTGTCGTTGCTAGTTTAACTGCTCTTGGTGTCGCCTATGCGTTACTCAAAACAGATGCCGATGAAGCGTATAAATCGCAACAAAAAATGGCGGAAAGTAATTTGGAACTTGCGAAATCCCATACCGAGGTTTTAAATGGTCAAATGGAACAAGTCGATGCCACAACTGATTTAATCGGAAAAACCCAACAGCAAATGGAAGCCAATGATCAGTTAGTTTCATCTTTCGAAGGTTTGATAAAGAAATCCAAACTGACCACAGATGAATTTGGTGAATTTTTAACGCTTCAAACTGAATTGGAGCACACTAAATCACCACAGCGGATTGCTGAACTTGAAGAGCGAATGGAAGGGTTGCGTAAAAAGTCGGGGCTGTCAAAAGAAGAGTTTGACAAACTACTTGAATCAAATGGATTACTTGTTGAGCAATTCCCGGAAGCTTCTGCGGTTGTGGATGAATACGGAAACCGGATTGCTGACACGACGGGCAAATTACGAGAAATGACACAAGCTGAACTTGAGCGCATGCAGTTAGAGATTTACAACCAAATGATTGAAGATTTACGCGTTGTAAATGGTGAGATGGAAGGCTATCAAGCATTGCTTGTTGAAGTAGACGGGCTTGTGGGTAGCGTCGCCGATAGAAAGCAAGAAATCGCTGTAATACAAAAAGAAGTAAACGCGAACGAAGTGGCACAAGAAGAAAACAATATTAAAATATTGAAACTAAAAGAGCAGCAGAAAGATGCAAGTTTGAAGGAATACTTTAACTTGGAATCGCAAGTGAATGAGTTGAAACTCCAAAATGGTGAACTCGACACTAAAAACAAAAAACATAACAAAAACTTAGATGTATTGGAAGAAACTCTTTCCACTGAAGAGAGCACACTCAAAGAGAAACAAAAACAAAGCAATATGATCAGTCAATTAATCGACAAGAACCAAACAAATTATGATAACTATAAAAAAATATTAGGAACCCAATTCGATATAAACCTTGAAAAGGGTAAGGAAAACGAATCGATTGACAAAGCTATTGCTAAGCGTAACCAAGAGATCAAACAACTGGAAGAAAAAATTAGCAGGGAAGGGGATTCCAACGGAAAACTTCAGGAAGCCATCCAGCATCTTCAATCTGAAAACAGCCAATTGGAAGATGTAAAAACTAAGTTAGGCAACATTAATGGTGCTCTTGATAACCAAAACTCCAAATATACTGATGCTCAACTTGAAATGGAAAAAGTAAATAACAAGCATTTGGAGTCCGGAAAACACATTGATGATAACACTGGTAAAGCGGAAGATTTGAACAAGAAGCTAGACGAAAGTCATGTAAAAGATGTGGAAATCAAAACTTCAAAAGATGCCGATGAAGAGAATAAAAAGTGGAGTAGTCCGATTACCAAAATCATCAATTTCATTACGCGCGGCAAAAAACCTGATGAATATGCAAAAGGGACAAACTATCACACAGGTGGTTCTGCATTTGTTGGTGAAGAAGGTCCGGAACTTGTCCAAATGGGGAGCAAGCTTCAATTAATGAACTTTGGTCTATATGATTTGCCAGTTGGTACAAAAGTTTATACGCATGACGAAACGATCAGCATGCTTCGTAACGGCTTGATAGATGGCATCGGACGAGGTGTAAAAGTCATGACAAGCGGTAAATCGGTTGGAAGTGGTGCTCTTCCTGCTTCATCCACAACGAACAATTCGCCGACGATTATCAACAACTATTATCAGCCAATCTCGTCACCGTCTGAATTGGCACGAAAACAAAAACAAGGTTGGCGTAATGCGGCATTGGAGATGAAATAGAGGTGATTAAATGCAAGGCAGATTATTGACGTTCACAAATTCTAGAGGTGAGTCCATTACATTTGATGGCTCACCTTTTTCTGTGAGTGAAATTGAGGGTTTAGGCGATGTGGACGCCGATGTACAGATGCAAAGAGCACCGTACCAAGATGGTGCCAATTATATTGACAGCGTGCTTGAGCCACGTCCGATTGCTTTTCAAGTATTAATTCGCGGTGATAACGACACCGACATATCTCAAAAACGGTCACAATTAGCAGCGTTATTTAACCCTAAACTCGGACCAGGCACATTCGCATATCGATATGGAGATGTTGAGCGAATCATCAATGCGATACCGGAACACGTTCCCATGTACCCGAGAACATTCGAAAACCGGGGTAGAAACCATCAAATAGCTTTTGTTGATTTAATCTGCCCCAACCCCTACTGGCGCAGTACATCAATCACCGAAGAACCGGCATTCGAGCCGTTATTTAGATGGCCGATTAGTGGCACACAAGGTTTTAGAATGGGGATGCAACGCGCACAACGTATTATCCACAATGACGGGGATGCGCCGGCTCCGTTACAGATTGATTTTTATGGTCCGGCACAATCGCCAATTATCGAAAATTTACGCACGGGTGAAATCATTCGTATTAATCGCCCACTTGCCGAAAATGAAACATTCAAGATTGATACCGAGGAAAGTACATTATTTTATGTGGACGAGAACGGCAACGAGACAAATGTATTTAACTGGATTGACACTGACAGCACGTTCTTCAAACTGGAACTTGGCGACAATGAAATCACATGTCATTGTGCCATATCTAACAACCAAAAAGACTTTGATATACGCTACCATAAGCTGTATGTAGCGGTTTAAGAAAGGATTGATAACATGCAGCGCGCTTTATTTTTTAATGCGACACCGACCGATGACCGTGTTTATTATGCACAAGATTTTGCGGATTACTTCGCGGCGACCCACTCGAACGGACTGCTTCATCCATATGGACAGCCCGGCTTAAAAGTGTCGCTCACATCCGGCATGGGCGTATCCGTAGATCCGGGTTACGCAACGATCCGCGGACATTACTATGAAAATACAACGCCTCATGAAATGATGCTTGATTTGCCAGATGTTACTTATAATCGCATTGACCGCATTGTATTGCGCTGGGATAGTACACACAATGTACGGGACATATTTCTTCATGTGAAAAGAGGGACGCCAGCACAGTCGCCGCAGGCACCGGCATTAACCCGTAATAATGACATATATGAATTATCGCTTGCTCAAATATTTGTCCGTGCAAATACCGTTCAACTTAATGCATCGGATTTGACAGATGAACGATTAGATAAAACAGTTTGTGGTAAAGCGGTCTTGAAATTGGAGATTCCCGATGAACAAATCGAAGACGTCATGGACGCTTGGTTTGCCGACGAGGATAAGGCGATGTTTTTGCAACGTAGCGATGTGGGGGTGACTGGTGGGGTTGCCCCATTTAATGATTTTAATAATTTGAGAAACGAATTTAATACCGTTAAAAATAACTATATTCCCAAATCAGAAAAGGGCGCATCCAATGGAGTGGCTACGTTAGTATCGGGAAGGATTCCGAATCGGCAGTTGGGGTATTACAGCCCCAGTAATTCGGTGATAATGACTCTAAATGATTATGATTCCCCTAACACCAATAGAGATACATGGTACCAGCTGTTGAGCCTAACCTTACCGGTAACCGGGAGGATACGCCTATCGGGTGTTATATATGCACCCTCTGACAGTTGGCCTTCCGATAACGTCCAACTCGAAATAAGGGATACCTACGGAAATACCATATCTCCAACGATCGCAATAAATAGGGTTAACTATTCACCCAACCGGACACCGTTTAACATAGATATATCGGAGAATGTCTTTATCGGCGCCGAACTAACCCTAATGTTGCGCCAAGGGACTACAGGGAATAATCGCCAATCCTTCAGTCTCCGTGACTTAATAGTGGGAGGTGCAATTTGATGCTAATCGCATATAACGATGACGGCATGATGCAGTCATTGAATGGTTTCCGCTTTGGCTACACCAAAGAAATGATAGACGAACTGTGGGACATTAAGGTTTGTGAACATGTTCGTATTTACGACGCCGAGACAATTGACAGAGTATGGATGGCATTCGACACCGGTGGCACTGTCCGAATCGGGTTTAGTGACGGCGAACCTGTTATCGTCACAGAAAACGGAAACTTGGAGCCACCAACGGATGAACCGGCTGAACTACCAAAGCCGCAGCCATCTCCAATCGAGTTACTTCAGCAAGAAAATGAACTATTAAAATTACAAAATAAAGCACTATCTGATAGAGCGGACTTTATGGAGGACCTCATCGCAGAAATAGCGATGCAAGTCTACCCATGATTGCCCGCTTTTTATTTTGGCTTTATATCAAATTGGAAGGGGGTGAGAATATGATGGCAATGTTTTTTGCACAACGAGTTATTCTCGGAAAGACAGCATGGGAGGAAGTTCCTTCTAGCTTGCAACCGGGAGTTCGCGAGATTCTGATTGATAGCGGAGTCGGATTTTTGATTCCGGAAGAAAATTGATAAGAGCGTCCATTGAGGGCGCTTTTTCTTTTTGAAAGTTGGTGACTAATTGAGCAATAAAATGCCCTTACGGATTATGACACAAGATTTTTTTATGGTTGGACAAGTGTCAGAATATGAATCGCTTCAAATCACGTCAGAATGGTCCGGCGTTGGTGAAATCGAGTTGCACATCAATCGATACATGAAAAATGCTGACAAACTCCAAAAAGGAAATATCATCTTTCCACACGGGCGTCTTGATCGCGCTTATGTAATTGAACATAGAGAAATCGCGCTTGATGAAGCCGGCAAGATAACGGAAAACTGGATGATTAAAGCGCCGTCACTAAAGACTTGGTTTAGCCAGAAGCCTACCGTTCCACCGGCGGGTAAATCGCACATCGAACTTAACACCGATGCTGAAACCGTTATGCACGCACTTGTGGAAGCGTCAGTCATTAATCCATCAGACAGCGGAATGAAGATTGAAAACTTGATAGCGGGCACTAATCAGAAGCGTGGAGATAGGATTGAATGGCAGTCGCGCTATAAGGTTCTTTCAGAAGAACTTGAAAAGATTAGTCAGTTGAGTGGTATCGGTTGGAACATTGTTGTGGACAGAGAAAATGAGCGTTACATTTTTCAAACATATGAAGGATTGGATTTGACGGAGCATAACGGCGTCAATCCTCCTGCTATATTTAGTCCCGAATTTAAAACCATTCAAAATTTAGGATTCGTGGAATCTCAACTAGAATATAAAAATTATGCCATCGTCGCCGGACAAGGTGAGGGTGCGGACAGGCGAATTGTGGAGGTCGGCGATCCGTCAATAACCGGTACAGACCGACGTGTGCTATTTGTGGATGCTCGCGATGTGGAAGAAGAGGATGAGAACGGCAATGCGCTTCCGGTCGAGGAAATTGAACGCAAATTGAGGGAGCGCGGCGAGCAAAAATTAGCCGAGCATCAGCAAGAAGTATTTTTAGAAGGTCAAGCGTCGGGCACGGTTGTCAGAAAGCGTGATACATCGGTTGTCGGTGATGCGGATGATGTGACAATAGATGCTGGTAACTACGACAAAACAGTTCATCTCGACCCAATCACTTTAGCAAGCATCGGCACATACACCGACAGTTTATTTATTTGGGATGTGTCTACGCCGTCTGAAACGGAAGCGCACGTCGAATATAGCTTTGACAATCGTAACTGGCAACCACTTGGGAGCACGCTACCATTTACACGCAACCAAAAGATTTCCGGCAGACTGTTTATCCGTATACGGCTACTCACAAGCAATCAGTCCGTCACGCCGTCCATCCGTAACTTTAGCTATGTAATCAACGGCTACAAGGTGCAGGGCAATCCGACGCTTGGCAGGCTCACGTATGGCATCGATTATGATTTAGGCGACATGGCGACTTTGCAGAGTAAAGACTGGGGCGTGTCGCTTGATGCGCGGATCACTGCCGTAAAAGAGATTTACGAACCCGACAAACAGGCGATAGAATTAACTTTTGGTAATGATCGCCCAACTATCTTGACGAAAATAAAACAGGAGATGGAAGGCATGAAAACTGAAATAACACGATGAACGCTCCAATCGCGGGGCGTTTTTTGTTTTGCAAAATATAGAGAGAAATCAAAAGGGGGAGGTAGACATTGGAGGCGAATGAAATGGAAGTGTGGAAAGAAAATATACAACAAGATATTTCCCGCATGAGGGACGACATCCGAGATTTGCAGATGAATGACAAGTTGCAGGACCAAGAAATCAGCACGCTTAAAGCTACGTTGTCCGAAATCAAAGAGGACACTAACTGGATAAGGCGTAAAATCACTGGCGCCATAATTACGGCCGTTATCACCGCGGTGGTCGCTGGATTGATCGGCATCGCTATTACAAATATATTTTAGGAGGATGAACATGAACGCAGACAAACTAAAACAGTATATCGCATTTATCGGGGGTGCTCTTGGGGGCTTCCTTTTATTTTTGCAGTCGTTGGATATTGAGTTGGTTCATTTTAACGATCGGACAATAGATGCTTTTACAGATATGTTACTAGCATTTGTTCCGTTGATCCTCGTTGGGTACGGAATCTGGAAGAACCAGTATATCGTGACACCAAAAGCTAAACGACAGGAAGAGGAATTGAAAAAGAAAGGATTGAAGTAACATGAGCGTAACCACATCTAACCGTAGCATAGATGCACTGCTACCCGTCGCCCAAAGAGCCTGCCGTCTTTTTCTTGACGAGTGTAAAAAAGCCGGAGTCAATATTTTCTTGACTGAAACACATCGATCGCAGGCTCGACAAAACTGGCTATACGCACAGGGGCGTACAAGGTTTCCGGGCGCTATCGTCACTTGGACGCTTAACAGTAACCATACAACCGGACTAGCGTGGGACGTAGCGGTAAGCCCTCCAAAGTCACTGTACGACGTGGCTACGCTTAATCGCGCCGGGGCTATTGCACGCAAGTTGAATATCAAATGGGGTGGCGATTGGATAGGCACGATTGATCGTCCACATTTTCAGGTTCCGACAAACTGGACACCACCAAAAGGATATGAAACTAAACCGTCCGAAGACATTAAGAATCTGCAGGCATCACTTAATCAAGTCGGCTTTAAGGTCGGCGTAACCGGACTTATAGACAAGTCCACCACGAACGCTGTAATGATCTTTCAGCGGCGTGTCGGAATCAAAATAGACGGCATAGCAGGTAGGGACACGACAGCAAAATTAAAAGAAGTAATTGCGAAAAATACAGCAACACCAAAAAAGGAGGTTGATGAGATGGCTCAAAAACTACCACACGTGCAGCAGAAGGACATGAAGAACCTACTCACTAAAGCATATAACACAAGGGATGACAAAGGAAATCGTATTTTTAGCGATGATCACACATCTAAAGTCGATACTATGACACGTGGACAAGCTACTGATTTATTGATCAGTTACGTAGCACGTACGGCAAAATAAGTAATGCAAAAGGCGACTACTCATTTATTTGAGCGGTCGCCTTTTTTTATTTAAAATAAATCAAAGCCGGAAATAAATTTTTCATCTTTTAAGTCTTCAATTTTGGAGACCCGTTTAATTGGAGGATACCTGTAACCCTTGAACTTAATAAGTTTGTAATTAGCCCATTCATAAATCAAAATACGAATATTATATTCAATTTCCTCGAAGGAAATTATAGGCAATTTACTATCGTACTTCTGACTAGTCGCCCCATGTCTTGCGAAAATACCGGAGCCATCTCTCGTATTAATGAAATGAAAAAAGCTTCCAGGTGCTTTTTTGTTGAAGAAGTTATGTGCAATCCAAAAGTCTTCGCTTAAACCTTCATTCCCTACTCCTTTTAATTCATTTATCTTGTTTTTTCGTTCTCCACCTTTTGAAGGTATACCTAAATCGAACTCTATAGTTTCAACGATTTTGGCGGTGTTCATCAATGAGTATAGTGGCTCTATTTTAGAGAGTGAAAACAAAATTAGAGACTCCCTAACTAAATCTTCTTTATAAGCCAAATCAAAAAGATCTACTACATCAACCTTCGTATCGTTTACTTTTGGAGTGAAATTAAAAATAACGGGTTGAAGAGTACCTATTTCAAAAGGATTTTGTAATGCTTCATATTCTAACTGCGAATTGAAGTCAGTTCGGTGACTGGACTTCTTTTCACCGTTTAAAGAAAATAGAATACGGTCTGAATTAAATGCAACAACTGGTTGACCATTTAATTCAAGGATACCGTTTAATATTCGAATCATTGCCTTAGCTCGAAAAAAGGCAAGGTTAGAATCTCCAACATCTATTGTATCAAGGTAAGGTGATGAAAAATAAAAATGTTCGTGTTCTGAAAAATCACTTTCAACCTGTACGCTAAAATGCTTTGAGGCATTCATAGATAAAGACTTGGAAATACCTGATGAAAAAACCTCTAGTAACCACAAATCGAAACACCCCCCACTTTATAGATAACTTTCATATTACAGAAGCAGCCACTCTTTATGAGTTGTTGCTTTTTGTATTTTATATCTTCGTCCCGTCTTCCAATACAAAACTAACTTCCAATTCAACGCCCGTCGCTTCAGCAATTTTAATGAGATCAGCCACAGAATATGATTCATTCCTCATTTTTTGTGACAAATTCGACTGTGATGTGCCTATCTTTTCTGCTAACTGCGTAGCCGTCAAGTCACCTTCTACCAGCAGCCTCTTAACTTTCTTCGTAATTTCCATAATTTGATCCCTCCTATTTTTTATCTTCTTAACAACTATATTATCACACATTCCAATTAAATATTAATTTAATTAATAAATTAGTTGATTTATTTATGGTATTAATATATTATTAGTTTAAGTTATAAAATATTAATTTGAAAGGTGAGATTGAAATGGCTATCAAACAACAATATTTCGAAGCGGTTGATCTTGTAAACGAGCTTCGTGAAGAAGTTAAGAGTTTGAACAAACAATATGAAGAGGACTTTATCTATGAGCCAATAGCGGAAATCATTCTCGAAAGAATCGCTCATCGTAAAAAATCAATTTCCCACCTCGAGGAAATGATGGCCGGCATCCGTGAAGAAGTCGGACGGGAAACGATGCGTGAATGGAAGCGTGAATACATGGAAAAAGGTGCAGAACATTGATCATCACAAAAGAATTCCTTGATCACATCTTGAGTTTTGATGTGCTTCAAAAATATCGTGACGGCAAAAGAGAAGTAACGCTTGCCGATCATGTTGTAAGTTTTGCTTACACGTTGGATGGACTTGATCATATTGCGGCACTTAAGATGCTGTCCAACGAAATGGATGCATCAGAAAAAGTCAGTCCGGCTAAGAGAAACAAGTATGTCTTGTTGCATCGAGCGCTAAGGAATGAAATAGATTACGGCTTCCATGTTAGCGAAACAGTGAATTATTGGTTTTCCCAACATACTAGGCGCGTTGGTCGGATATTGGAAATAAACGGGGGACAAGCGGTTTTTACTGGAATTGAATTACCACTGACACGTGTTGAAAAACTTGAAGAAGAGAAAAAAGAACCCGAACAAATAGCTTTTGATATTTAACTAACTAGGTATGAGAAAGGAGGTGCAACACAATGTCCACACTACTTAATACAGAATCTACTTATATCAGTCTTCAACCGTTCGCTCATATAGACGAACTCAATAAAAATACGATAGCAGTACGCGAATTATACGCTGATCAAATGACGCCATCCACAAAGGCAGTGCTGGACGTGTTGCACCGATATTCTTGTAAGTACCCGGGCGTCTGCTATCTGTCCAAATCAAAAATAGCATCAATGGTAGGGGTAACACGAAGAACCGTCGTACGTGCTTGTAATGCGCTTGAATCACTAGGCATCATCGAGCAACACGAACTAAAACGTCACAACGGAGACAAGCGTCAATCTAGCAACGCGATCGTGTTTATAGTGCAAGAAAAAGAAGATGTCACACCGGAATGTCATACCCTAGAAGCTCTAGCTAATACTCAAAAACCTTTAAATAATACATACGATACTGGTAATGCAGAATATGTGGATAAAGAAGTGGTCAAGGAAAGTGAAGAAGTCAAAGCAGATATAAAGCGAGGACTACGTGACAAGATGCCAGCATATCTTTATGACTTGCTATCGCCATACTTCAATCTTGATGACCTGTACGAAGCTTACGGGACGCTCCTACGTGGTAAAGCGCACATTGACAAGTCAATTATGTTTGAGTCGCATGAAGGCTTATTTACTGATGCCGTACTGTCCGTGATCAACGCATACAAGCGTGGCAAGGTGCGTAATCTGTTTGCCGTCTTATATGCTGCGGCGAGGGATACGTCTGCGCAGATTTACCGACGAGCAAACTATAAAGTGCCTAATTGGATAGATTGGTAAAATTTAATAATTTCAACATTTCGGTTGCAATGGGAACGGTCGTTCTATATACTTTGAAATAAGGAGGGAACGAGTGTGCGTAATTATTTGATGAAGTCAATGAGGTACAGAGAGTATGTGGATATCATGTATATGGCTGCAAATGGCAAGGTGACCAAACGGAGAATACAGGTCTTGCAGGTCAATGGTGAGTTGTTTAGAGCTTACTGCCACCTACGTAAGGCCAAAAGGACTTTTCGAGTTGACAACGTACTTGCACTCGTCCCTATGACAAGAAAAGAAAGCGTGGTGATCTAATTGATTCCGATAGATGCCTTGCCACGCTTCGAAGATATGATCTATTTACCAATGGTACTTATTATCTTGGAAAGGGATCGCGCAATTATCGAAAAGAGTCCTTTTAAATTCAAAAGGCCATACCTAAATGTAATTGAGCAAGCGGAAAAAAATGTCCGAGATGAATTTAAAAAAGCGAAAATCTATATGAAGAGAAATGACATGAAGTTAGTAAAAGGTAGTAACGATGGCACGTTTACCGAGTATAAATTTTATAAGGGCGGTTATGAGGAGCAGCGGCGATATTTGAACGTCCGTTTACGCAACCGAACCGAAGAGTTATTGAATGTTTATTTTGCTATGACAAGTGTATAAGGAGAGGAAAATTAATGACCAAACGACAAAAAGAAATTTTTGATTTTATTAAAAGTCACATAAATGAAAAACAGTATCCACCAACGATACGTGAAATAGCCACGGAATTAGGAATTAAATCCTCATCCACAGTTCATGAACATCTGAGCAACATGCGGAAAAAAGGATATATTAACTTTATTGACACGCTACCGCGAACACTCAGCATTGTGGAGGGCGAAGTATGATTAAAGATCGTGGCAGTAAAAAGTGGACATCAATTTTCTTGCCAGAACATGTGGAGAGAATCCGATCGTTAAACAAAGAACTTCGCGAAGACAAAAAACCGGATCTTGACGATTTTGAACTCTCGCTTATTTCAGAGGAGATCGAGCGCGCATATAAAAGTAAATGCGATACGACTATAAAATTTTGGCAGGATGGAAAAATAATTCCACGACAGGGGACAGTCGAGGGAATAGATATACAATCAAAAATCGTTTTGTTACATGATCCATTCGGGATTATTAAGATCCCATTTAAGGACATTGTTTCCGTTACTATGATTAATTAAAAAAGAGCCACCTTCTCAATTTGAGTTGGTGGTTTTTCGTAATAATAAGAGAGCGGTTTGGCGCTCTTGTGGTAATATTGAGTTGTAGAATGAACACTAAACAATCATCCGTCTTCATTATCAGTCGCTTGAGTGGCGAATAATGAAGACGGAACTTTTTTGTTAGATGTTCCACTCGAAAAATATGGATTTGCCATCTATGACTATTCGGTCTAATACCTTTTCTACAATGGCTCTCTTTTCACTAAAATCGAGTTTTTCGAAGTCGATGACGTAGTTGTCTAGTTCATCTAAATCGATGCGCAAAAGGCTATTCTGCGTTTCTACCGACTGTTTATTTAGCAACTCTTCTTTTTCGTCATTCAATTTTTCTATTTTTGCGGATAATACTTCTTTTTCGATATCGCCATCTGAATACAAATCGATTAGTCGATCTATTTTATCGTCTACGCGCCGGATTGCTAAATCATAATTTCTTTTTTGTTTCGGTTCAACTACGGCTGATTTGCGTTTTTTTATCATGCTGTGAAGTTCGCTTATAAATAAAGATTCAATGACTTCATTTTTTACAATTTCATTAAAGCACTTTTCATCATATTCACTCGGAAAACGTCTGGCGCGGCATAAATATGACCTAACATAGTAGTCGCCTTTCTTTTTATTTTTCACTTTATAACTATATGTCAAATACAGTTCGTTGCACTTTCCACATGTGATCAAAGTGCTGAATAAGCTTTCTTTAGCTTTTCCGGCATTGTGGCCTTTTGGATGTCTTGACAATAAGACCTGCACACGTTCGAATTGTTGTTTCGATATGATAGGTTCATGCTTACCGTTGTGTACTTTGCCTTTGTAAGTGACCTTGCCGATATACAGTATGTTGCTAAGTATTTGTCGGATCGTCGTAAATCTTCTACCAGCATATCCTTCTTCTTTTAAAACTTTTTGAATAACCGTAATCGAATGATGTTTCTCGTATAAATCGTAAATACGTTTGACCTTCATGGATTCTTGTTCATCAATAATTAACTTGCTATTGGGACCTTTCTTGTACCCCGTAGGCATATAGTTTCCACCGAGTTGACGATATCCAGCTTCTACTCTTTTTTGTATACCACTTTGCATACGTTCAGTAATCGTCGCACGTTCTAATTCTGCGAATACGGCTAGTATTCCGATCATAGCCATTCCAAAAGGAGTGGTGGTATCAAGTGTCTCAGATACAGATACAAATGCTTTTTCGTTTTTCAAAAAGTAGTCTTGTATAAGCTCCATTGTATCTCGCTGCGAACGAGAAAGACGGTCCAATCGGTATACCATTATTACATCAAATTCATCTAGCCGTGCTAACAAATTCTGTAATGCGGGTCGGTCCATATTAGCCCCGGAATAAGCTGCGTCGTTAAAATGATCACCTACAACCCAGCCCTTGGATGCGCACATTGCTTCCATACGTTCTGTTTGTATCTCGATGCTATAATTTCCATCCTGTGCATTCGTGCTGTAACGGCTATACAATGCTACTCTTTTTTCCCTATCCATAGTTCCTCCTTATTTAGATATAAGAAAAGAGCAAACGGATGAGTCTGCTCTTTCTTTTTTAATTGCTACCGGTAGTAATTAAAGTAATGTTCTTATTTCCATGGCTTTTCCGATTATCTGCGCCGGATTGTCTTTCGTTACGAAAATCGGGTCATGTGCATTATTATCTGGCATAAGTACAATCATGTTGCCTTGCTTTTTAACCCTCTTCAACGTAGCTTCGGTATTTCCGTTAAGCATAACGGCTGCAATCTCACCATTCTCTACTTCATATTGTTCTCTTAGTAACACAAGAGATCCGTCAGGAATCGTAGGAGACATAGAATCTCCCTTGGCCTTCAAATAAAACACGTCACCCGACGGTAGCCCGTCTTTTAACTCTGTTCTGTACTCAATGATGTTTTCTTCTGCAAGGATTGGGTCTCCACAGGCGATTTCGCCTAACACAGGAACTTGAACAGTTTCTTGACTAACCTCTATTATGTTTGTCGGTCTTTCTATATCTTTATAGAATGTGGATATCGGCACCTCGAATATCTTCGCCATAATAGAGAGTTTGTCCATCATTGGTTTATTAGCATTTCTTTCCCAAGCTGATATAGCAGTTGGTGCTAAATCAAGCATTTTTGCTAATTCTTTTTGCGTTAAACCTTTCTTTCTCCTTAAATCTTTAATAATTCCCCCTACACTAATCTTAATTACCTCCCCTCTCAACTACATTATATCTGTAATTAAGTACAGAAAACATAGGTCTTTATGTTCAAATATGTCATAAAGTACATTTAAAATGTATATTCGACTTGAAACTACACTATTTCTGTATTATTGTAATAGTCAAGGAGGTGATGAAAGATGAAATACACAATCGAACAAGCAAGGCTACTTTCCGGTTTAACTCAAGAGGAAATGGCAGACAAGATGAGTATGACGGCAAAAACTTATATCCAATATGAAAAGTATCGCCGCATCTTTCGAATGGACCAAGGTTATAATTTTGCGAGAAACGTAAACGTACCTTTCGACAGCATTATTTTTTTTGCAGGTCAAGTACAGAATTTCTGTACTTATGAAGATTGTGCTACATTGTGAGAAATTTCGAGATGGGAAAGGGGTTTGATTAATGCACAAAATAACTGTTCCTTACTTAATGTTCGGAAATGAAAAGATTGAACCTCCCGTCGGACTTTCTGAACTATTGGAAACCGCATGGACGAAGAGAAGCGAAGTTTCAGATCGAGAAAAAGTGAGTGGCTATAAAAGGCAGGTTTATAAAAACTCAAATGGTCGATGGGTAACTAAGTTTGAAAGGATGTGAACCAAATGACATTCGGAGAAATGGCAGTATTAACAAATCGATTTCATGAAGCGGTGGGCGCAGGCGAACTGAAGCAAGACAGGCTAATCAACTTCATGAATGATTTGAGATCAGCTTACGGGTTCGCAATCACTGGATCGACAGATTATGCGTTCCAATTATATCAACGTGCGGGGGAGGAATTATAAAATGAAAAACTATGAAACGATGAAAAGCGAAGAATTGGTAAACGAGATACAGGTGATTTCGGGTGTATTGGCTGGAAGAACGTTTGGGGAGGAACAGGAAGTTGAAAGTGTGGAAGAAACGATCGAACATGAAGGGTTGGTGCTTCGAAAGGTCGAGCGTGAAGCGCGTAAAGGGGATTACATTAGACCACTTATGCATCATCAGGGTTCAGCTTTAAATGTAAAAGAGATTCATGGACCAGTAAATGAAAATATGTCCGTCGGAAATAGATTTGATGATACCGATACTAATGAATATCGCGTTTACGAAAGTGCATTCAATCGCAGAAGAGAAACAATAGAAGTGTTCGAAGTAGTCGCATTACAAGACAACGGTCAACTTCTACCATGGGAATCTGTACCACTAAAAACAGCAAACCAACAACGAGCCGAGTTGATCCAGCGGGCTAGGGAGTTCTGGGATGCGAATGCTGATGACGACTTCCATTGTGAAGTAGACAAGGAAAAACGGACTGTATTTGTTTATAAAGTTGTTTCAGATGGTCCTAAATATAGTGCTATTACAGGTTTAGCGATTTGTCGCACAGACGAAGTTTTTAATGAATGGATAGGAATGGCTATCGCACTAGCACGAGCGTTGGAGATTGATGTTCCGGAAGAGTTTTTGAATGCTGTTCAGCCGGATATGTTCGCGGTTGGACAAGTCACTAGATTGTATTGCGGGACGTTACATACCATAACGCGAATTGAGCAGCATAAAGCGCGCTTATGTAACGATGGATTCCATTGGTTTAGGGAACTTAATGATGGGACTCCTTTGGCCGTAACAATCACCGACGACACCAACGCGGAATACGAGACGGCGACATGAACAGCTTTAAAGCAGGGGCGAAACCGAATTTCCGACAAAGTCCACCGATGCCGAAAAATACCACAATTTACGGTATGACAGCACAAGATATACGAGCACAGTTTGTCGACCTGCATCGAGATTTACTGAGCGAAAAAAACAAGAATGAGCGATTGCGTGAAACATTGACTAACGTTCTTGAACAATTGATCTGTGTTGTCGGCGTAAATCGACACCATAATAACGACATAACAAATATGAGTATCCAAATAAGGCAAGCACTGGATGGTGAATGGGATGAAGGTGAAGAAAGCTAAGCGCAAACGATGGTTTAAACGACATGTCAAGCGAGTACGCAAGCAGATGTTTAACAAAGCATGGCGAGATCATTTTGTGAGGAAGGGGATACTCAAATGAACCTACCCGACATTAACGAAATGTATCCACAAGTCGAAAACACACCGTGCCAGCCATGCGATTCTGACAGTTGTTCTCACAGTTTATATAAGGGGCAAGAAGTCATCGAACATGCAGGCTATCTTTACTGTGACAGCCAGTGCCTGCTCGATCAGATGCGCCGAGAGGGTAACGCTAACCGGGTGATTATCGGTGAGTGAGTATGCAATGTACAAGGGAGACGACCTCCTCCACATCGGCACACTAGATGAAATCGCTGAAGCGCATGGAGTAAAGCGTGACACTATCAAGTTTTACACTACGCCAACTTACAGACGACGTATTGCTAAACGTAAGAATGCGAGGAATTATATTACGGTAACAAAATTGGAGGATGACGAGGAATGAGTAGACAAGCTATTTCGCGGAAAACGGACGCAGCAAGTGAACTGGAAACCTTCTTGGATTCAGAGGCTGATAATCTATCGCCTTACATGTTTGACGAACTTGAAAAAGTAGCAGAGACAATTGACGAAACTGTTTCTGAATTAGAGGAATCCATTGATACAGCTAATGACGAAATCGAAGACCTTCAATCTGAAATTGAAAGTTTAGAAAGAAGAATCGATGAATTGGAGGATGAAGAATGAATGTAAACGTTAAGGAATGGCTTGCGATGGAGCCGGTTGATCGGTATATGGCAATTTGGAAGGTATTTAAAAATAATAACGAAGGCAGGGATTGAAGTGAATAAAAATGGATTAGAGTTCGTTCATGGTGATCTGTACAGCATGGCATTGGGGATTACGAAAAAGTGGGTGAGTAAGCATAAGCACCGACCAATTCTCACATATGCGCAACACACAGAGGATGGCGATATTGTCGCGACAGACTCCCATAGGATGATCCACATTCGTAAGATTCACGGCTTCAAAGAAGAATACCTTGTTGATCCGAAACACTTCAATTTTGCGAAAGGGAACTACCCAGACACAGAACATTTATCGTCTCGTAAAAATCACACAGAAACTATTGTTTTGTCGAAAGAGCACATCAAATTGTGGTTACAGCTTTTCAAGTCTATGAACCAGACTTTGAGAATCATGAAAACTCATATGGGAACAGTCTCGATGAAGTTCAAGGAAAATCACATTGAAATGGAGTTACCTGAGCACGAAGTTTCTATAAAACTTCCGCACGATGTGTATCAGAAGCCCGAAGGAATGGATGCTATCCGTTTCAGTGCGGAGTATATGCGAGATGCACTAGAAGCACATTACAAAATGAATTCAGACCAATTGACATTTTACTTTAATGGTCCGATGCGACCGATTGTTATGGATGATGACGGAGCGGTAACAACGCTTGTGTTGCCTATTATTAATTAAGAGAGGAAGTGAGAAGGTTGGAGGTCTATATTGTTATCGGAAAAACGGAAGCTTATCACCCAAATTATCCTAGTGGGACATTTAATTCTTATGAAAATGAAGTCTTGGCATTATCAACAGCAATCGATATGGCTAGAGGTGACGTCTCGATTGGAGGGACTGATCAATTATTCAAACTTAAAAAGATTATTAAATTGAACACTAATAATCTGAAAGCTACTGAACTGGAACTAACTTTAATTGACGGGTCATTCAAGTTAGATGCAATTAATTAAAAACACCCTGCTACCAACAGGGCGCTTTGAAAAATATCCTATTAAATAATATACCACGAAAGGACGGAAATATACATGACTGAAAAAACTAATGTTTATGGACAAGCGATTTTGAAGGTTGATTTTGACGTGAATCTTCCAATTTCAGAAGAGGAATTTGAACAATTAAGCGAGCGTCAACAGGATGAGTTAATAGATTCCCATATCAATTGGCACGATGCGACACGTAACGCAGAGGTTGATGAATTTGATGTTTATGAATACAGAAAGGTGGAGGGATAATTCATGGCTGAATCAGAAACTGTGGAAGTCGAAGAAGAAAAAGAAGCGTTCCGCATTACAGATGACGGTTCACTCCACTGGACGTTTCGCAAAATGCGAGAGTTGCAAGGTGAGATCATCAAAAAAGAAGCGCTTGCACAAGCCGATTACGCTCGAATTGAAGAAGAAAAGAAACTTGTGGATGAATGGGTCGAAAGTGAAACGAAGCCGTTCAGACAGTCGATTGAACACTTTGAACAGCTTGTGAAAGAGTACCACCTGCAACTACTAAAAGATGATCCAGAGCAAAAAACCTTATCCTCCCCATTTGGAAAAAGCAGTACCCGTCGCAGTGCAGCACAACCCGATAAAGGTGATGAGGATAAGTTACTTGCATACGCAAAAGAAAACGAGTTGACCGATTTGATCAAAGTTGAAGAGTCTGTTAAATGGGGCGACTTGAAGAAAAAGCTGAAAGTGGTCGGTTCGAATGTTGTCGATGAAAATGGCGAAATTGTGGATGGTGCCAAGGTTAAGCCGGAAACAATCACTTGTAAAGTCGAGGTGTTGTAATTGTTTACTCCAAAAAAAGCGAGAAGGGAAAAGCAAAAGGCCATCATCGGATACATCGGTCCATCGGGTTCTGGAAAGACCGTCTCGGCGTTACGTACAGCTTATGGCATGATGCTCGAAGCTTATCCAGATGCAAGCGAAGAAGAGTTGTGGGCGAAGATTGGTGTTGCTGACACAGAACACAGTCGTTCTTTACTCTACTGGAATGAGCAATTCGATGATATTCGAATCGGCGACTTCATCCACATCGATTTCGAAGCGCCGTACACAACTGAACGCTACAACGGTGCGGTGAAGGCACTAAAGGCAGCAGGTTGTGAAGTAATAATCATAGACTCACTTTCCCACAATTGGCAAGGAGAGGGGGGCATCATCGAAACCCATAGCAATATGACGGGGAACAGCTTTCAAAACTGGGGGAAACTATCGTCTGAAACTAGCAATCTTATAAAAACATTAACAAGAAACGATATTCATATTCTTTGCACACTGCGAACCAAAACGGAATATGCGGTCGAAGAAAACTCACAAGGGAAAATGGCCCCTAAAAAAATTGGGACAAAGCCAGTCCAAAAAGACGAATTGGAATACGAATTCATGATTAACTTCATCGTGAATATGGATCACCTTGCTGAAACGTCAAAAGACAACACACGACTTTTCGAAGGACAAGAAATCCACATTAATGAGGATGTCGGGAGAAAACTCTATCGTTGGCTTGAACTAGGAGTGGACGTAAAGGCAGAAGAAGCCGCAGCCAAAGCTAAAGAAGAAGAACAGCGACAAGAGCTCATCCACATTATCCACACGATGATAGCAGACGACCAAGATGGCGGAGAAGTTCAGAAGAAAGTCGCGGAATTTGAATTCAAAGCAAATATGAAGCTGGATGAATTCTCAATAAAACTACTAGAAACGGCGATTAAACGCCTAAAAGGAGAAGATTAATTATGTCGATTTTCAAAATCAACCACGAAGAAGCAAAAGGATTCGAGCCAGTTAAGCCGGGTGAGTACGAGGTTACAGTCATCAATTACGAACAAAAAACATCGAGCAACGGAAACCCAATGATTGTTGTAGATTACGAAATTCGTTCAGATGTGGCACAGCCGGCGCAAGGTCAAAAAATTCTATATGACCACTTCGTTGTCACCGAAAAGTCTATGTGGAGATTCCATGCTATTTCTAAGGCTGCGCAGTTCCCGGATGGGATGGAGTTCAGTTCGTATAAAGAATGGGCAGATACGTTACTTGGCAAACATCTTGTTATTGATGTTATCGATGGAGAGCCAAACCAAAAAGGTAATGTCTATCCGGAAGTAAAGGCGTTTAAGGAATCAGTATTCGGAGCACCAAAAGATGATGCGCCAGTCGTCAAACCGGGCGATGTTCCGTTCTAAGTACACATGATGGGAGGTTCATTCCTCCCTTTTTTATTAAAAATAGGAGGGTGAATCTTGAAGAATTACAACTTAAACGAAATACCGGCAGAACTAAAAAAACTCCCTCAATGGATCGTGTGGAAGCAAGAAGTTCGTAACGGAAAGTCAACGAAAGTGCCTTATCAAATTAATGGTGAAATGGCCCAGTCGAATAATCGACGATCATGGTCTACCTTTCAAACTGCTGCTAGGGCATACCTAGAACGAGGTTACGACGGAATCGGCTTTATGTTTAGCCGTCAAGACACCTACATCGGAATTGATATAGATGATTGTGTAGACGACGAGGTGCCTAACAAATTTGCTTCTGAAATCATCGATTTAATGGATAGTTACACTGAATTTTCTCCATCCGGTAAAGGGATTCACATCATCGTCAAGGGTAACTTGCCATCTTATGTACTCGGTACAGGAAGAAAAAACACGAGTCATGGATTAGAAGTTTACCAACACGGTCGCTACTTTACTTTTACTGGTAATCGAGAAAATGACAATGAAGTATTCGAAAGAACTGATGAATTAGAAGAGTTATTCGATAAATATTTAGGTGGGGAACCAGACGTTTCAAGCAATGGTTCTGACGCTTCCAGTGAAAATAACGTGCCAAACGAAGAGTTGTGGAAAAGGATGTTTCGCAGTGCAAACGGTGAAGCCATCAAATCGCATTATGACGGGAATCTGTTAAACAACGATCATTCGGCAACTGATATGGCGATGTGTAATTACCTTGCATTCTGGACGGGGAAAAGTCCTGGTAAGATGGATTCCATGTTCCGGGAAACAGCCCTCATGCGCGATAAATGGGATGTTATCCACCACTCAAATGGCGACACCTACGGGCAACGAACAATTGATATAGCAATTGCAGGGACTCCCACAAGTATTACGGATGGTCCGAATCGTTCTGATTACAACGTTTCTATCAATAAATCAGTTGATGACATTTTCGAAGAATCAAAACGTAATTTTATGAGAACGGAACTAGGTAACGCCGAACGGATTGTTTCCGAATATGGAAATGACATTCGACACATAAATGATGTGGGTTGGATGATATGGGACGGCAAGAAGTGGAGTGAGGATAATCGGAGGAAAATCGAAAAGATAACCGCGAAGGTCCTCCGCAAACTGTTTGATGGCAATGAAGACGACAGGAAGTGGGCTAAAACTTGTGAAAAGAGGTCGGTTAGGATGAACAGCATTAAAGACATGATGCACCTTGTTCCTGCTGAACGAGAGGAATTCGACAAGCACAGCTACTTGCTTAATTGCGCAAATGGCGTGCTGGACTTAAAAAAGGGGCAACTCCTTCCACATGATCGGGATTACATGCTCACGAAAATGACCAATGTTGAATACGACGAAAACGCACAATGTCCAAATTGGATTTCTTTTTTAGAAAGTATTTTCAAAGATTCAGAGGGCGAAACAGATTATGAAGTTATCGATTTCATGCAGCGGGCGATCGGATACTCGCTGACTAGTGACATTTCCGAACAAGTCATGTTCTTTCTATACGGTGGTGGCCGTAACGGAAAATCCACTTTTATCAATACCATTCAGACGTTGCTAGGTGACTATTCAAGGCAAACAAATAGCGACACTTTCATCAAAAAGAACAATGACAACAGCATTAATAACGACATTGCTAGACTTGCTAGCGCACGCTTCGTGAGTGCCGTTGAGAGTGAGGACGGGCAGAAGTTGTCGGAATCACTCGTGAAACAAATAACGGGCGGTGAAAAGATTCTAGCGCGCTTCTTACGACAAGAGTTCTTTGAGTTTATACCAGAGTTTAAAGTGTTTTTCACAACAAACCATAGACCTATTATACACGGAATCGATGAAGGTATTTGGCGAAGAGTGAAAATGATTCCCTTCACCGTCACAATCCCGAAAGAATCCATCGACAGGAAGCTTCCGGAAAAATTATCGCTCGAAATGCCGGGGATCCTAAATTGGGCAGTGGAAGGATGTGCGAAGTGGCAGAAGGATGGTCTTGGAAATCCTCCATCAATTGCAGGGGCGACAGATGAATACAAGCGAAACATGGACATTTTGGAGCCTTTCATTTTTGAGAAATGCCTAGTCAATCCAATGGCAAGAATCGAAGCAAAAGAACTCTACCAAGAGTATAAATTCTGGTGTCAAAACAGCGGCGAATTCGGTCTAAGTAATCGTGCATTTTATCGAATGATGGAGACAAAGGGGTACAAGCGCGAACGAGGCTCCGGTAACAGATTTTTCATTCACGGCATCACTTTAAGCAAGGAATCTTACAAATTCCCGTCAATCGGAGTTACCGAAACAACGCCTAAAGTTACTGAAAACGGTGGGAAAAGCGACAAAATAACCGAAAAAGTTACTAAACGAAAAACACTATAATGTTGATGTGGAGCGGTTAATCCGTTCGTTTTTATCTATTATTACTTTTTGTTACTTAATTCTACTAATAGAAATATAAATAACATATATACAAAAGTATTAGGAAATCGGGTAATGAATTGTAACAATTTGCATGAAAACATCAAATAACGTTGTAGGTATGCGGTTTCAGTGGAGTTACTTAGTAACCTTTCGGTAACTTTTGCAGGAAAGACAATAACTTATTGCCGAAAAAGGAGTTTTTTAAAATGAGTGTATTCAACGAGGTACCTATAAGCGAGTTTTTTGAAGATTATTGTGTTTTTGATAACGCAGCAAGGACACGCACAATGGACTTGCTTAACAGTTACCATGCTTGGTGCATAAAGTATAACACCCTTCCAGTTAAACAAAGAGAGTTTTATAAGTTAGTAGAATCTCGTGGTGTTACAAGAAGGAGGAGTACGGGGAACTATCCATTCTTCTTTGGAATAAGGCTGAAAAGCGGTGAAGAAGATGCACCCTAAAAACATTGTGGAAGACGTAGAAGAATACGATTCGAAACTGCTGTTGGAAAATGGAGAATTGGTTTTAGAAAGTCCGGAAAAGGTCGGGTGGGAAATTGAAGAGTTCATCGTTTCCCACAAGTCCCGGATCATTGACTATTTGAGTGGAAAGGACATGGACAAGCAACACGCTGTGGACCAGACGGTTGCAAAGATATTCCTGTGGTGGCAGGGGGTAAAGCAGCCGGGAGATAAAACTATCCATTTTTGGACAGTGAGCGAACCGGATTCAATTGGATTGCTTTTGGAATTGTCGATTGAACTTGCCCAAAACGGATGGAAAAATCCAAAGGAAAGTTACATCCCTTATGAAACGGAGCGATCCAAGGAAATAGCGAACGAATTATATGAGAGCGCGATTGCGTTTGCAAACAGGAGGCGTTGAGCGTTGATTCATTATCGATATACAGATACAGAGCTGAAAAAGATACTGGATACCCTCACAATCAATGTGGATACGAGGGAACAAAAGAACAAACACATTTTAGATTATCTGCGGGAAAAAGAAGTTCCGTTTAAATTTCAGACTATGAAAACAGGAGACTATTCAGCTTTCATCCCGAAAAACGAAGAGTTTGGAATTACACGAGATATTCACTTGAATGCCTGTATTGAACGAAAGAATAGTGTGAATGAACTTGTGGGGAATCTGCTCAAAGATAATCGAACGAGATTTGAGAACGAGTTGATCCGTGCTAGCAAGGCGCCGTTTGTTTTGATTGTGGAAGACAAGGATGGCTATTCGAAAATTTTGAATGGGAATTATCGCAGTCAGTATGACCCGAAAGCTTTACTTGGTAGTTTGAAAACATTCGAAGCCAGATATAATTTTTCAATTGTTTTCATCGACAATATTTATTCGGGAAATTATATCTATCACCATTTGTATTATGCGGCTCGTGAGTATCTGAAACAAGGAATCTTGTAAAACTAGGGAGGAAAAAATCATGTCATACGCAAAATTCAAATCAGTTGTGAAAAGAGTAAATGTCAAACCGGGTAACGTGCAGGAAATTGTATTGGAGGTAACAGGTGATGAGTTGGACGGTCAACTCGAAAAGATTGCTCAGATGGTTGACAGTCGGGTGGGGGTCGAGTTAGAAGCTTCATACGTCACATACAAGACCGAGGTAGATGCCGAAACGAAAGAACCGTTGCTTCGTTACAAGGTCGATGATACGGGAGTGGTTGCCGAGGTGAACGCAACGGATCAAATGGAACTAGAAGGATTGCCACCGAAGAAAATCCAGACAGAAGAAGTGGAAGAAAAGATTGACCGTAAACTTGTGGATGATTTCATCATGTCGGGATTGGCGCCGGACTATGACGGTTATCACGAAAGCTTAGTAGATATTTTGAAACGTCACGTTGAAGGGGAATCCTACTTGAAACTAGCAACTGAATATAGCATGTCCTCTCACACAATTGTGGAGCAGGCGAATAAGTATCGTGCCGAGATTGCGCCACTTGCCAAAGGATGGAGCGATTACCTTAAAAGTCAGGAGTGATCCACATGGACGAATACGAACCGATTCATCAGCAGGTATGGGACAAGCTAGACGGGATGGCCCGGGAGATACATCAGTTGAAGCGGGCGAATACGGCGCTGAAAAAGAAATTGCGCCGTGAACGCCGTCAGAACGAGAAGCTACGGAAAGAGGTTCGGCCGGAGAAGCAGCATTATCGGAATAAACAAAAACATGGTCGCACGTTCAACGGATAAAACCTAAAGGGGTGTACGTATGGATGACTACGAAATTTTACTTGACGGATTAGTAGCAGCGGAGTTTTTGTTCAACGTACAGGTGATGAGTTTGATTGACGATGCGCTCGATCGAGGGGATGAAGGGGCGTTTGAGGCGTTGGTTAAATTATTGATTGTGGAGGAGGGATCGGAATGACTGAAAAAGTAAAAGTCACACAAGAGCAATTTGATTGGCTAGAAAGATATAAAAGCGATGAGGAAATCAATTATGCGATTGATATTCATCCGCATAAAAAAAGACCGGACAGTCCCATTGCAGACTGGATGCCATCTGAAATAGCGCAGGCATTGTACAACGGTTACGAAGTCAAGCAAACACCGTTAAAAATTGGAGATTGGGCAAAAGTGGAGTTTCGCAACGGAGGAAAGGCGATTGGAGTTATCGACACAACATCATTCGACGACGTTATCTTTAATTATTTGGATATCGATATGTCGATCCATCGAATTAGGAAAAACCGTGCGATGGTAACGGTTCCGACGCCTGAAGAAATCAAACAAGAAAAAGAACGTCGCTTGTGGAAATCGATTGGGCGTGAGGTTGGGGAGTTTTGGGATGGCGATATAGCACTTGATCGGTATGGTAAAGTTTTGCACCGACAGAGGAAATGGATGCGGCTTATAAAATGGCTGAATTGCACGGATTCCATCCAGCGGGGTCATATGTGGGTTTTAAGGATGGTGACGAATCATGACTGAAAAACAATCAATTCATGATTTCACATACGAGGAAAAACAAGATGCACTGAGCGAAGCGTTTCAGATGATGAAGGAAAGAGAGCAGATGGAACGATTGGAAGAAGCGCAAGGTTTATTCAACGCTATAAGTGAGATGGGTGACGGAAAAGGAAGGCACGGCGAAGACTTGAAGACTTTAGAGTGGCTGATCGAACAAGCTGAGCGGGCGCATTTGTTAGAAAAACAAGTAGCAAGCGAAAGAGCGCACAAGTTAACTTACCGTAAGGTTGCGCAACGTTATCAAGTTGAAAGGAATCGTTATCGTAAGGCGTTGGAGTTTTATGCGGATGAAATCACGTACACAGACAAGCAGCACACATCGAGAGGTCATCTTGTGAGCACGGGTTACTCGAACATCATGTCGGACAAAGGCTGTAAAGCGCGTCAAGCATTGGAGGATTCGCCATGATCCAACCAATCATAATCAATCCAACACCAACCGTTTCCATCATCAAAATAAAAAATAACAAACCAACCGTCATCGAATACGACGGCAATCGATATACGTTACAGCATCCTGATCAATTTAAGAGGGGTGGTCATAGTGAGAAAGGTAACAAAAGATGAACGTCTTAATCTGCTCAGCAGGCAAGCAACTTTGGACGATTCGAATTGTGTCGAATGTCCGTTAAGGTCGGAGAATTACTTAAAAAATGCATAAGTTGTCCCGTCTATCAAGAATTAAGAGAAATCGGTCGTCGTTTAGGAGAATGCGATGAGTGGGAAGTCTCGGACGATAATAAAACACGACGAAAAAGCAAATATAGTATGACCGATGAAGAGTTGCAAATCATGAAAAGACACGGTGTTTCGAAGCAACTGGCACGACGCAGGATGCATAACGGCATGCCGAGGGAGCAGGCGATCCGAATGTCTCCCGACACTAGGAGGGCTTGGACGCCGGACGAGGATGTAAAGATGCTTCAGTTGCTCGCAAGCGGTAAGACTTATAAGCAAGCGGCAAAGAAGTTAAGTCGGTCAATAAATTCCGTAGAACGACGGGCATCAAGATTAAGAAGGGGAGAGGTGAAGGTTAATTTATGAATAAAACAACGATAAAAGACGAGCTAATCAATATGTTTACTCGACAATTGGAAAGTCAAACGGAGAAGGGTGTAAGAAAGTACGGACATACATTGGACGATTGCCCGTATGCACTCTATGACTGGCAACTCATGGCACTAGAAGAAGCGACGGACTTGATTCAGTATCAACAAAAAGAGATACGGAGACTGCACGACGTCATCCGAGTACTGGAGGAGAAGGTATGAATCTTGGCAGGTTATTTCAAATGCAGAGGAAATTGGATGACAGAATAAAGCAGGATCGTCACATTGCCGGTGTGCTGTCAAAGAAACGCTTAGCGCTTCAAGTCGAATTCGCCGAACTGGCACAGGAATTGCCGGAGTCGTTCAAATTTTGGTCAAACAAGCAGAACAATTATGAAACAGCACTTGTCGAACTTGTGGATTGCCTTCACTTTATCTTGTCAATCGGACTAGAGCTAGAATACGTGCAGGGCAGGAAGGTCGAGACGATTGTTTACAGGCCGACTAATGCGCATAGTCATGCAGGCATAGAAAGAGTGTTCACGCTGTTCATATCAACGGCAGGAATGCTGGATGAGTCGAATTATATTCCCTTCTTGAATGATTTTCTGGCGTTGGTAGAAACCCTAGGGTTCACATGGATTGAAGTCGAAGAGGCGTATTTACAAAAAAACCAGATCAATCACGCCCGCCAAGCGGAGGGATATTAATGACTTCGGAACGTCGCGAACAAATGGTTACCACGCTGATCTTGTGGACGGGATGGAGCAGGAAAGCTTTCGAAAATAAATCTGACAAGGAAATCATTGAACTCTACGAACGACATATTAGGATGTGAGGCACGTGAAGAAGTTTAATCGCCATGAAATCTATGCAATCTTACGGGATTATCACTGGTTAGTAAAAGAGATTGATCGTATCCGGAAAGAGCTGAACATTACCGAATCAGTCGGTGTCGCATCTTATTCGGATGAGCCTCGGGGGAACTCGGGGCCATCCAATCCGATTGAGTCTGAGGTGATCCGGCGCGAAAAGAAATATGTTCGAATGGAAAAGTATATCTCTCGTGTGGATTTCATAAACAATAAAACGAAAAATATCAGCGATGAACGGGAGAAGGTTATCCTTGACTGCATACTTGACGGCATGAAGATGAGTGCCATTGCGGAACACTTGAATATAAGCAGACATACGGCGAATCAGATTCGGGATATTATCGTTGTGAAACTTGATGAATAGTTGACACATTAAGCGACACAGGAGGCGTATATAGATGGACTTGTTAAAAAGGATTAATGAATGGGTACAAAAAGATTTTGAAGTGACGTATGACATCGTTAATCAATTTGAAAATGGATATGGCGACGAAGTGCAAGCAGGTGACATGCCTAATTTCACTTATACCTTTTACATTTGCAATAGAGATGAGGAGCTTTGGATGCACTCCGTCGATGGATTGGAAGAAGGTTTTTTAATGGCGCTTGAATGGCTCGAAGAAAATAGATCTTAATGCATATTCCGAGAATTAAGCGCAACAACATTTCCG
>RWZD01000047.1_pt1 | contig 37310 bp, 59 predicted proteins | sample 2187771 | NCBI WGS metagenome assembly RWZD01 (sample SAMN10531866, study PRJNA481165) | viral metagenome | isolation source: viral particles purified by filtration and ultracentrifugation from about... | place: USA: Tennessee
CAGAAGAGTGGCGAAATGAAGAAATGTGGATTAAATCCAATCCCGGAATTGGCGTAATTAAAAAATACCAATCGTTAAAAGAAAAAGTGGACCTTGCAAAACAAAATCCTCGAATGATCCGCAATATGTTGTGTAAAGAATTTAACATTAATGAATCTGATACGGACGCTTGGTTAAGCTTTAATGATTTCAACAATGAAGCAACGTTTAACGTAGAAGAATTAAAGCCTCGTTATTTTGTTGGTGGTATCGACTTATCCACAACAACAGACTTAACATGTGCAACTGCTTTATTTGCATTGGAAGACAATCCAGAACAATTGTATGTGATGCAACAATATTTTATGCCAGCTGATTTATTCGAAGAAAGAATCAAAGATGATCGAGTGCCATACGACAAATGGAAAGAACAGGGAATCGTTACGTTGTCAGGTGAAAGCAAAGTTGACTACAAAGACATTACAAAATGGTTTTTAAAGTTGCGTGATGAGTACGATATTTATCCATTCAAGATTGGTTATGACGGTTGGAGTTCTGTTTATTTGATTGACGAGTTGAAAAACACGTTTGGTCCATCAGTTCCAGAATCGGTATTCCAAGGATTCCGTTCCCTCTCTGCTCCAATGAAGGCGCTGGGGGCTGACTTAACGAGTGGGCGAATTAATTACAACAATAACGGTTTGTTGAAATGGTGTATTTCAAATACACGTGTGAAAACGGACGAGAACGCAAACATTAAACCAGTGAAGGGAAATAACCCAAGAAAACGTATTGATGGACTAGCGAGCTTGCTAGATGCCTATGCAACGTATGAAAGATATTTAGAAGAGTATTCAGGATTGATTTAAAGGGGGTGAGAAATTGAAATTATTTAATCGGAAAGTGAATGAAACTCCGAAAACTGTAACGAAGTTTCAAGTGATGGATGACCATAGTCAAGGATTTATCGGCTTTAGTGGGAAAATATATGAAGCGGATATTGTAAGAAGCGCCATGCGTCCATTAGCAACAGCGGTTGGCAAAACAGTGCCTAAACATCGTTTTAACGACAAGGTCAATCCAAGTTTAGCGGTAAGTATGGTTTTAAAAGAACCGAATCCAAACATGAGTATGCAGATGTTACTTGAGAAAACCATTTGGCAATATCGCTTGAATGGGAATGCGTTTATTTTTGTTGAACGTGATGAAAACTTAAAACCAATCGGGTTATATCCAATCGTTTCTCACTCGTTGGAATTGCTTTTAAATCAGCATGGCGAATATTTTATTAAGTTTGCTTTGCGTGATGGCAAGTTTTACACATTTAAGTATAGCGATTTAATCCACATTCGAAACGACTTTACAACAAACGAATTACTTGGGGATAGCTTAGCGCCGTCGCTTATGCCACTACTTGATGTGGTTAGCACGACAGACCAAGGAATTATCTCGGCGATTAAAAACTCAAACGTTGTTAAATGGCTATTGAAATTTAATCAAACGTTAAGACCCGAAGATATTAAAACGAATACAAAAGCATTCGTTGATGACTTCTTGCGGACGGACTCAGAAGGAATTGGCGCGGCTGGTGTCGATTCAAAAGCGGATGCGATTCAGGTGCAACCTTATTCATATGTTCCGGAAAAAGAACAATCCGCTTTAACAAGAAAACGAATTTTAGATTTATTAAACACGAATGATTCAATCGTTCAATCCGACTTTACAGAAAATCAATGGATAGCGTATTACGAAACGCAAATCGAGCCAGTGTTAATCCAGTTATCAGATGGATTTACAAAGGCTTTTTTTAGTAGGCGAGAACGTGCTTTGGGTCATTCAATTATGTTTGAATCGAACAATCTACAATTTGCAAGTATGCAAACAAAATTACAAATGGTTGGTTGGCTTGACCGAGGTGTTTTAACTGTTAATGAATACCGAATGATTGCACTTGGGATAGAACCTATTGAAGGTGGTGATGTTCGACTGCTACGAAAAGATACGGATAGGCTAGGTCAATCAGGAAAGGAGGAAAGCAATGAAGAAAGTAAATCTTAAAGGTGATGTAGTGTCGGATAATGTCGGTAAATTATTTGATTGGTTTGATTTAGATGCCATTTATCCTAAAAAAGTCCGAGATGTTTTTGATAATTTGGGCGATGAAGATGTGGAAGTCATTATGACAACTAACGGCGGTTCAGTTTTTGCTGGTCAAGAAATTTACGACATTATCAAATCGCATAAAGGAAAAACAACTTTAAAAGTTAGTGGCTTAGTTGCAAGTATCGGGACATTAATCAGTTGTGCATTTGATGAAGTGTTGATTAGCCCAGTCGGAACTTTTATGATTCACAATCCTCGAGTCGGCGAAGTTAGTGGCGAAAAAAAAGATATGGAAAAAGCAACACAACTTTTATCCACTATCGAACAAACGCTAATCAATGCGTATAGCAAAAAAACAGGAATGCAAGCAGAAGAGTTAGTTGAATTAATGGATAAAGAAACATTTATGAATGCGAGCGAAGCAGTTGAACGTGGTTTTGTAGATGGAGTGATTGAAGAAGCGGAAAATAACTTGATGCTAGTCGCTAGTCATGATTCGTTAATTAACTCGTCATTTATCGAAAAATTAGAAAAACTAAAAAATGAGAAGGAAAAAGAATACGCAGAAACACGATTGCGTTTTCTTGAATTACAGGAGGAAAAATAATGGATTTAGAAAAAATTAAAGAATTAATGGCTGAAGGAAAAATCGAAGATGCAAATGCTGCAATGGATAAATTCGAAGCTGAAAACAAAGCCATTTTTGAAGAACAAAAAGAAACAAGAATCGAAAATAAATCGCTTGAAGCGAAAAAATCAGAAGAGGTGTTAAATTTGACAAAAGTTGAAGAAGTGAAAGATGTAGTTGCTACAAATTATGAAGATGTTTTTGCGAAAGTATTACTAGATCGTGATTTAACAGCTGATGATAAAGCAATGTTTGAAAAAGTTAATAACGCAGCATACACGCACGAAGCGAAAAGCCAAGGTATTTTAATTCCTGAAACTACCGTTGCAGGTATCATGGAAATGGTATCAGAACAATATCCTTTTTATGGTTCAATTCGTAAATTAAATGTCACAGGTATTCTTAAATTTAAAAAACATACTGGAATCACTCAAGGCGATGCTTCATTTGTTGCGGAAGGTACGCCAGCAGAAGACGAGAAAAACACATTTGCTGAAATCCAATTAAATGGATTCGAATTAGCTAAATTGGTTCGTGTGTCATTTAAATTAGATGCAATGAGCATTTCTGAATTCTTACCATTCATTCAAAAAGAAATTGCAGACCGCATCGGCGTAGCTTTAGGAACAAAAGTATTTACTGGAACAGGGACAAACGAGCCGAAAGGTTTAGTAACAGAATTAAAATCTGAATCATTAACTCCTCAAGTTGTGACTTATACAACAGCTCCTACATATGCAGATTTAACGAAGTTAATGACTAAAGTTCATCCTTCTTACGCATCAGGTGCTAAAATTTATGCGAACAACAACACGATTTGGTTACAATTAGCAAATATTCTTGATGGTGAAAATCGTCCAGTATTTATTCCAGATGCAACAAGTGGTGGCGTTGGTCGCATCTTTGGTTACACAGTTGTGATGGATGGTGGACTTGCAGATGGTCAAATTTTATTTGGTAATGGTGGTGCTGGAATGGTACAAAACACTAACGAACCTTTATCAATCCAATCTCAAAAAGATTTAACTAGCCGTGAGACGATTTATTTAGGCTACATGATTACAGATTGGGCTGTACTTGATAACAAAGCATTTGGATTACTTGAAGAAGCGGGGGAGTAATTTCCCCTACTTTGCTAGGGGTAGCCGACTTAGAAAAGCCGACTAGTGGCAATACTGTTGTAGAAATCAAAAAATACTTAGATGAAAATGGCATTAGTTATACGTCCGTTATGAATAAAGCGCAACTTTTAGAACTGGTAGGTGAATAGCGTGGCAGATGTAATTGAAAACATTAAAAAGCATATTCGATTAGAGGAAGGCATGGATGATTCTATGCTTTCTTTTTATTTAGAATCGGCAAAGAGATACGTGTTGAAAAAAATCGGTTATGAACAAGAGTATCTTGAAATAATGGTGACAACAGTCATGTACGAACACCGTTTATCGTCCGATGATTTGCAATCCGCTTTATCAGCGCTAGAACCTATTTTTGCGTTGGAGGTGTTGACGAATGCTGAATCAACTTAAATGGATAGCTGACTTACAAGAAATTGTTGAAGGTGTGGATGAAGACGATCGTCCAACGATTATCCGTCAAAAAGTACGAGATTTGTATTACATGGAAATTGGAATCACCGCACAAGAAAAATACTTGTCAAAACAAGCGAAAACGGACGTTGTAAGGCGTATTAAATGCCGATATGATAAAAGTATCAACGAGAAGTCAAACGGCGTTAGAATCGACAATACAGACTACAATATCACTCGTATTTATACCTTGCCAGAAAGAAGAGAAATGGAGTTGAGTTTGGCGTATGTTGACTAGTATAAATCAACTCACAACCGTTTTAAAATCAACAGCATTGAAAGTTTATCGTGACAAAGCAACGAGTACCGCTTCTTATCCATTTATCGTTTACTCTTTTGTGAGCAGAGGAAAAAAATATGCAAGTGGTCGAGTCTATAAGCGGTCAAGTGAATATCAAATATCTCTCTTTACAACAGGAACCGAAAAAGAATTAAAGGTTATCGAACAAGCTTTTGAAAGCAACAACATTCGATACTTGCCTTTTTCGAGTTTGCAAGGCGATGAAAACGATGATACCGTCACAAATTTTTATACATATGTAAAGGTGATTGAAGATGCCTAAAAACAATAATGGCTTTGAGGATATGGCGGACTTTTTAGGACAAGTTTCAAAAGTTGACCCACAAAAAGTTTCGTTAGAATCGCTTGAAGAAGCAGCAAATTATTTTATGGAAAAATTAGTTCCAAATATCCCTCGAAGTTTGCGGAATAAAGAACATATGGCAGACCACGTGAAGGTCGTAGTGGAAAAAGAAAAAGTTAGAGTTGTGTTTGATGATATCGCTTATTATTGGCGCTTTGTTGAAAATGGTCGTAGAGATAGGAAGGCGCAACATTTTGTAAAAGGTACTTATGAACAACACAAAGAACAAATTGAAAAAATAATGACTAAGAAAATCTTAGAATCATTGGAAGGATGATAAATAGTGGCAAAAACAGATACGTTTTATTTTGAAGGACTAGACGATATTTTAATTGCGCCAATGGCAACAGAAGATAACGTTGGCGTAGCTCCGACTTACGGCGAGATTGTCCGCTTGCCGATTGCAACAGCAATTGAAATTTCAGGAAATGGGTCCACATTAGAAAAATGGGCGTCAAGTAAAATTTTTAGACGTGTATCACGAGAAACAAAACACGAAATCGGATTAGATCATGTAGGTATTCCAATTGATGTGATGGACGAATTAAAAGGCGTAGTATCAAAATCAGGTGTGGTTTTCGGTAAAACAAATGCACGGGAATATCCATATTTTGCCTTTGGATTCATCGGAAACGTTGAAGGTGGAGGTAAAAAAGCGGTTTGGTATCCTAAAACGCAAATCTCAAATGTAGTGAGTGAAAGTTATAAGACAGCAGAAGAAGAAACGTCAATTGACGATGTGACAGCTGATTTCATTGCGGTAGGTTTGAAAAACAATAACGTCATGTACGCAAGTTTTGATTCTTATCGTGAGAGTTCTTCTTTAGAGCTATTCGAAAAATTCATTACACAACCTGTTTACGATGAAGAGCAGTGGACAACGTTATCCGCTGGGGGTGATGCTTAATGGCACGTTTAGCAGATTACGGCATTAATGTTGATAATCTCGAAAACACAGCAGTTGTAACGGTTCGAGGGCATGATTTTCCAATTGCTTTTACGATGGAAACGATGGAATACATTGCAGATACATATAATGAAGATTATTCACAATTCGAAGCGGATATGAACGCCATGCTAAATAAGAGTGGCGGAAATATCAACTCAAGCAATTTAACTTCTTCTGACTTGAAAATCATGCGCACATTAATTTATGCGATGTTGCGCACTGGTGGATTGGAAGAGGACCCGCAAACCATCTTTAAGTTTTTAGGTATGAGTGGCGAAGTATTAGACATTTACGCTAAGTGTATGCCAATCTTTGCTAGTCAAACATTTCAGGTTGTAGACTTAAAAAAATCGAACGAGCCACAAGATTATCAAAAAAGAAAAACAAGTCAAAGCAAAAGCAAGAAGAAAAAGAACAATCGGAAATAGGTACGCCATGGGCGTTTTATATCTACGTGGCCCTCACTCTTTTAAACTGGAGTGAGGATTTTTTCTTGCAGTCTACACCTAATTTGTGGCTGAAATCCTATTTGTTATGGCTGGAAAACAATACTGATTTTGAACCACCGCAAGCTGTGACGATGGATCAATCGCCATGGTGGTAGAAAGGGGCGCTAAGAATGGCTGACAAACAATCAAACGTCGTTTTGAATTTTGAAACGAACGGTGAAGTGAGTTATGCAAAAACAGTAAAACAAATTAATAGAGAAATGAACTTAGCCGCTACTGAATATAAAAATCAAGTATCGGCTATGGACAAAGACGCAACACAAACAGAAAAATTAACATCAATGAAAAAGAAACTTGAAACACAAATCGGCTTAGCTGGCGAACGGTCAAAAATATTACGTGAAGAATACGAAAAATCGGTACAAGAAACAGGAAAGTATTCAGCTGAATCAGAAAAACTTTATAAAAAATTACTTGACGCTGAAACAGGAGAAAACAAACTGAAAGCGTCATTAGAAGAAACAAACGAAGCGTTGAAGCAACAAGGAAATTTATCAATAGAAACAGCTGATAAGATTGCGAAAATTGAAGAGGCTGGCGAAAAAGTAAAAGGTGTCGGAAAAGGCTTAAGCGTGGGATTAACCGCTCCAATCATGGCAATAGCTGCTGGTAGTATGGTTGCTTTTAATGAAGTCGACGGTGCATTAGATACGATTATTACTAAGACAGGTGCAAGTGGTGATGCAGCGGACAGCTTAGCAGAATCATTTAAAAAAGTTGGAGGAAATACGCATTTAGAATTACAAACGGTCGGCGATGCGATTGGCGAGGTCAATACACAGTTTGGTTTTATGGACGAAAAGTTAGAAGAGTCCACAGATTATATGTTAAAGTTTGCTGAAATTAACGGAACGGACGTTTCTCAATCGGCTATCAATGCACGACAAGCGATTGAAGCGTATGACTTATCTTATGACGATTTAAATATGGTCTTAGATGCAACGACTAAAGTGGCACAAGATACAGGACAATCGGTGGATTCGTTATTTGATAAGGCAATCAAAGGAGCGCCACAAATTAAAGAGTTAGGTTTATCTTTTGCGGAAGGCGCTGCTTTAATGGGAAGTTTAGAACAAGCCGGGGTTGATTCAAGTGCAACACTAAGCAGTTTGTCAAAAGCGACAGTTGAATATGCAAAAGATGGAAAAACTTTAACAGAAGGTCTTGGCGAACTCCAAGAAAAAATTCTTAACGCAAGTAGCGAAACCGAAGCAATAAATGCAGCTGCTGAAATATTTGGAACAAAAGGCGGACCACGAATGGCTGATGCCATAAAACGAGGAGCTTTGAACTTGGAAGATTTAGCAAGTGCAGCACAAGATAGTAATGGCGTTGTGGGTGCGACTTTTGAAGAAACATTAGATCCAATTGATAAAGTCGGCGTTGCAATGAATAACGGAAAGTTATTGCTATCCGACATTTCAGAAACAATTCAAATCGCTTTTTTACCAATCATGGAGCAAGCAGTCGGTGCTTTGCAAAAACTACAAGAATGGTTTGGGTCTTTAAGCGAGGAGCAAAAACGAACTATCGTAGTGATTGCTGGTATTTTAGCTGCTATTGGACCATTACTTATTATTTTTGGTACACTCATGAGTTCTGTCACGAAAATAATCGGTGGAGTTAAAGCATTCATTGGCGTATGGCAAGTATTGACAACGTTCTTAGCGGCGAATCCGTTTATTTTAGTGATTGCAGGTATCGCAGCTTTAATCGCTGGGCTTGTGTGGGCGTACAAAAATGTTGAGTGGTTTAGAAATGGCGTCAATGCCTTTTTTAGTGGAATTAAAGATGTAACGATTGAGGTTTTTAAATTTATTGGCGGTTTTATCAGTGGTGTTTTTGATGGTATTTTGAATAACTTTAAAAACATTTTTAATGCAGGCAAGCGAATCTTTACAGGCTTTATTGATTTTATCACTGGTATCTTTACAGGTGATTGGAAAAAAGCTTGGCAAGGTGTTGTTGATATTTTTGGTGGTATTTTCGATGGGATTGTGGCAGTCGCTAAGTTTCCTATAAACAATATGATTACTTTGATTAACGGTTTTATTCGCGGATTGAGTAAGATTAAAATTCCTAAATGGGTACCTGGCGTTGGCGGAAAAGGTATTAATATTTCTGAAATTCCTTATCTTGCAAAAGGTGGGCATTTAATAAATGGACAAGCTATTGTAGGAGAAGCTGGACCAGAATTATTATCCACAAGTAATGGTAAAACTACTGTTACACCACTATCAGATAAAGAGAAGACAGATGGAATAAGTGGCAAATTAAATAAAAATAATACAAACCCAACAATTAACATTCACATTGCGAAAGTGGATGCTAATAACCCGAGCGATTTAGATAGAACCAACAGGAAACTTTATCAAGCAGCAAAACAAGCGATAATTGATGCAGGAGGTGTGCCAGTTTAATGTTTTTTATGGATAAAGATGAACCTAATTTTATTTGGAAAAATCACAATGCTCTTAGAGATTTTGGATTGATAATCGAAAATGAAATTAAAGAACTATCACCTAATAAAAGATATGAAACAATATCAGTTTTAGGTAAAAGCGGTGAACTTTATGAAACATTTGATGATTATGATGCATACGACTTGAAAATACCAAATGTATCAATACCTTATGATAGGCTCTATGAAGTGAAAGAGTGGTTATCAGGCACATCACAGTTAATAACTCATAATGATATTGATAAATACATTGAATGTACTTGTTCAATGAATAAACCTATTGAATTTGAGAATGAGATAGGGGTGTTTTATAAGTTTGATATCACTTTTAGGTGTCAGCCATTCAGAAGAAAAGTTAATAAAGAATCTGAAAAAATAATTTTAGAATCTAACCAATTGAAATATCATGATCCAGGACAAGAAAAACCAAGACCATTCATTGAACTAGTTTCAAATGGTGGGGATGTCACAATAAAACTGAACGAAAACATATTAACTCTTGCTAATACTAGCGAGGGTTATTTATTTGTAGACAATGAAAAAGGTTTAGTTGTTCAAAATAATAAGCTAATTCTCACTAAAGGTGAGTTTTTAATCGGTAGGTCTGGTTGGAATGAAATAAGTGTGAGTAATGCATCAAACATCATTATTCATAGAAGGAGCGTGTGGTTATGAGTAATTTTATTTATGCATATGATGAAATGCCAACTGATTTAGAACTAAATGGAGCAACTTTAACAGACTACTTAGAATTACCTGAAATACATCGAATACTCAATAATAAGTATCAAATTTACATTGTTTATCAGCTGGATGGTCAGAATGTTGAGTATCTGAAGAAAGGTAACTTTATAAAAGCAAAGTGGATAGATGGTTCATATCAATATTTTGAGTTGAGCAATCCAGTAAAAAACTTAAATTCTATTTCAATATTAGGTAGGCATATAGGTTTTATGCTAAACAGGAACTTTATTGAAAATAGTTTTACAAGTAGTGGGACTGGTCAAACAATCATGAATAATCTTTATAGCTCATTAGTATTTAAACAGCCATTTAAATTTAAATCAGATATCACAACAATGCATCAGTTCACAGCAAAAGAGGTCAAACCTTTAGAAGCGATTATTGGAAGTAATAGTGGTAATCAAAATTTGGTAGGAGTCACAAGTGGCGAATTAGATTTTGATAACTACGAAATAAGTTTAAAAAGAAGAATCGGAACTGATAACAACTATCGAATTGGTTTTGGCCATAATTTACTGTCGATTGAAGAAACAGTTGATGAAGATGGTATTGCCAACTCACTTTATTTAGTCGGTGGAACTCCTGAAACAGATTACAACGAAGATAAAGATCCAATTGTCTTTAAGTATTTAGAAATAAAAGGAGTCACTGATGAAAATAGAAGAATTGTTAAAAGAGAAAATTCAAACATTGATAATATTGATGACTTGAAAAAGTGGGGACAATCTTTATTTGATAAGGATAGGATTCATGAGCCATCAGTAACTCATGATGTTTCTATGATTGATTTATCAATGACAACTGAGTATAAAGATTTGTATTCAAAACTAGCTCGTCTTAATTTTGGAGATACTGTTCATGTAAATGTTAAAAAATTAAACATTCGTATTGCTGAAAGATTAGTCGAATGCGTGTGGTATCCGACATTGTTTAAGTATAAAAGCATGGTTCTTGGAAATGATTTAAGCATGTATACCTATCAAGTTGAAAATAAAACGCAAGTCATGAAACAAGAAATGACAACTAATAAAGATATGTTAGTGGATAGTATTCTAAATGCTACTGCATGGATAACGGGAAACAAAGGTGGCCATGTAATCCAAAGACCAGAAAAAGAACCAAATGAAATTCTTATTATGGATAAAAAAGATGTAAATGAAGCTAAAAATCTTTGGAGATGGAATTTAGGTGGATTAGGTCATTCATCAAATGGTATTGATGGACCTTACGGAACTGCCATCACTCAAGATGGGAAAATAGTAGCTGATTATATTAAAGCAGGAACTTTAAACGGTGTAAAAATAATAGCAGAAAATAAAACATTTAAGATCCAGTTGTTCGATGGAAAGATAAGTTTTTTCAATGCTAAAACTGGTGATTATCTTGGGATGTTATTTGCCACATTTAATTCGAGTGGAGATGTAAACGGTGTTGCATTTGAGCAAGAACCTGGTTACATCTTTTCTTTAAATTCAGGAGATAAAGCGACAACACAATCAATGCCAGTTCTCCAAATACCTGCAGACTCAACAAAGGATAAAAGAAAATTGAATCTCTTTGGTGAAGTTAGGCTCAAGGGTGATTTCTATGTTAATGATGTCAAGATTGATACAAACGGTGGTGGTTCTGGTGGTGGTGGCGGATGGAATGGTAAATATCCACCTGAGTTAACACAAGCGTTTGAAAAATACGCTTGGCAATTATATCAAATGTTATTGTCGATGGGTTATTCAAGAGAAGCAGCATGTGGAATATTAGGTAATGTTCAAGGCGAAGTCGGCCCATCTATGAATCCAGATACAGAACAAGTAGGAGGTCCGGCTTACGGATGCGTTCAGTGGGATGGTTCTGCTTATCCGTTGGTAGGTTCTCCTACATGGAATGGTAGAGAGTACGTCCAACGTTTAATGGATGCAGCTAGAATTATTGATGATTACACAACATATAAAGCACAAGCTCCATTAATCGATTGGTGTATGTACAACGGGCAATGGATAGGCCAAGTTTATCCGACGACAGTCACTGCGTTCAAACGATTAGCTGACCCTAAAACTGCTGCTAATGCTTTTGAATTGAACTTCGAAAGACCTGCAGCTGCACATCCGGAGCGTGAAGTTTATGCACAACGTTGGTTTGATAAATTTAAAGATTTAAAACAACCAACAAATGGTAAATATATTAAGCCAATGACTCAATACACTATTACAAGTGAATTTGGTTGGAGACCAAGTCCTTTTCCACCATATCAACCTGAGTTACATAATGGAATTGATTTAGCCAATGGCGGAGGTTCTCAGATATTTGCGAGTCAAGAAGGTGAAGTAGTTCAAGCAGGACCAGAACATTTTAGCTGGTTTGGTAATTATGTAGTAATAAAACATCCAGATGGGTTATACACAGGTTATGCACACTTGTCACAAATTAATGTGAAGGTAGGACAAAAAGTGACACAAGGACAACTGATAGGATTAGAAGGTGGAACAGGACCAGTCACAGGTCCACATTTGCATTTTCAGGTAATGAAATCATATGCAAATGGTTGGCCAGTCGGTGGTGAATCGGATTTCATGAATCCAAGAGAATTTGTTAATTTTTAAAGTTTGTTAATTTTTAAAGTTTGTTAATTTTTAAAGAGGGAGTGAACAATTTGACAGAAGAAAAATGGCTAGCAACATTAAGTACAACAGAACCATATAATAATATAGGTTTAATTAAGCTTAGAAGAAATAATGAAAATTCGGAAGTAATGAGAGTTAGACTAACTAAAAATAGTAAACTATACGACCTCACAGCGCTGAAGGTCTTTTTTGTTACTCATTTTAGTGGCAAGGATGGATTAAAAGTACCCATTCAAAAAGAAGCAAAAGTAATTGATACAAAAGAAGGTATTGTCGAATTTATTTTTGATCAAGACTGTATGCAAAAAGTTGGTAGACAAGAAGCATATTTTGAGATTTATGATTATGATAAATTCTTAGATACTACGCAAAATTTTACTTATGAAATAATTCGAAGCTCACGACAAATGAAAGCTGACTTCACACCATACATCGAGACGTGGGAAGAAGCAGAAAAGATGCTTGATGAAGGAACTGCTTTTAATCTAAATAGACGAGTAGAAAACTTAGGGCTTATTAAAGCAAATATAAAAGATGTCAACCAACAGAATGAAAAAGTATTATTAGAAGTATCTAAAAAAGCTAATCAAGATTATGTAGATGCGCAATTAAGTGCTATTGTTTCTGGTACTCCAAAAGAAACATTCACAACGCTTAAAGAGCTTGAAAACAAGTATCCGAGTGGTGCTAAAGGAGTATTTCTAGTAACGGAGAATGGCTATTGGTATTACTGGAACGATATTTCAAAAAAATGGACAGATGGAGGTGTCTATCAAGGCTTAGAAGTAGGATTTGACACAATAACAGGTAGGAATGTAGTTGCTAATAGTTTAACTGCTAAAGACACAAATTTTTTGACAGAATCAAGTAACTTATTTAATAAAGAAAAACGAGTAAAAGGCAAATATATTGGACTAAATGGTGTCATTAGTGACAGTGTAAACTATGATATTTCTAATTTCATTACAGTTGATGGTAAAGAACTATACTTTTATCCAGAGGCAGACAATGGTGTTTTTAAAGATAAAAACGGAGTATTTATCTCCAGTTTCAAAAGTATTAATCCGGTTGAGATCCCTCGAAATGCTACATTTTTGCAATTTTCAATGAAAAAAGAAAATAGCAGCATTCAACAAGTAAATTACGGAACTTCTAAATTAACTTATGAAAGGCATCATCAAGAGCTTGCTGAAGAAGTGAAAGTGAGAAAAGATAGTATTGGATTTAAAAGTGTAGATAGCTCAAAGTTGTCAGATTTAGAAGTTGTTGTAACAAGCAAAAATTTACTTAACCCTAAAAATGTGGCCTTTGGCTATTATTCGTATATTTCTGGAGATTACGTAAATAGTACAACGATGAGGTCAATTCTTATTACAGGTATAAAACCTAATACTGTCTATTCTAAAAACTTTGCTCAAGGCTGGGATGTTACGTTTTGGGACGAATATGATAAATTCGTAACTGGCCTTTCAACGAATGGAGAATTCAACTTTAGTACTCCTAATAATAAGTATATCTACGCTATGCGTGTGTCGATTCCACAAAACGTTAATATTGATGATTCTGTTGTAAAAGAAGGACAGTATGTTCCAGGTTTTTACGATAAATATCAAGAAAAAATTATTTTTAAGGGAATTGAATTAAAAGAGCCAATAGAAAATAGTTTTGATGAAGAAAAGAGTAGGGCTGACATCAATTTATTTATCGAGACTTATTTTGAGGGTGGGAATCAACCATATCATCCATCAGTAATAAGTTTTAAAGAACCTTGGAATTATTATCGCTATTGGATGGCTTATACACCTTTACCTTTTGGTGACGAAGATAACGAAAATCCTTGTATAGCTGTTTCAAGCGATATGATAAATTGGACAACAAGACCTGCACAAGTCAATCCTATTGATGACTTATCAGACGGCACTCAAACGTACTGGTCAGACACAGAATTAGTATTTAATGATGTTAACAATCGGTTAGAATGTTGGTATCGTGGATATAAAAAAGAAACAAATCAAGTCACTATTTGTAGAAAAACAACATCAGATGGCGTTAATTGGAGTGGTCGAGAAGTTATTAAAGTTTTCGAAAACTCGAATGGACATGTATCACCTACTGTCATTTTCGAAAATGGAAAATATAAGATTTGGCTTCTTGAACCATGTTTGTATTTTGAAACTACTGATTTAAGTAATTGGGGAACGCCTAAGACTTACTCGTTATCTCATAAAAAATGGCATGGCCAAGTTAAAAAAGTGAAAGATAAGTATATCTATATCTTAAGTGGGGGCTACGGAGAAGGGACTATAGACTATTACATTTCAGATGATGAAGTAAATTTTAAATTTGTTTCTTCAATTATTAAATCTTCTAAAGAATTAGGGTATAAAAATTTAAGTTCAATCGATGGTATTGGCTTTTATCGACCTTGTTTTATTTATGAGAATGATAAATTTTACGTGTTTTATTCAACTGTTGCCAATAATAACAGTAGAGGTGTAACTCTATCATTTGGTGATGATTTAGAAAATTTAAAAGGAATAGATTCAAGCTACTTAAGCAGAATGTCAAAACCCACAAGAAAAAGTTTTTACGGTTTAGAAGGTACAATTTTTGATGAAACAGAAAATTCATTAAATTTTTGTACGAAACCATCAACAACAAAAAAAATAAGAGCGGAATGGATAAAAATATAATGAAAACTATAAAATTTTTTGAAGGTTTAAGGAATGGCTTAATACTAGTCATTCCTTTTTGGTTATCTGTAGCATGGTTAATTTTAAAATGAAAAGGTGGTAAAAATGTAGATGTTAGACGTTAAAGAATTAGCAACATGGGCAAGTTATATCATGGCGATTATTGTTTTAATCGCTTTTTTTGTTAAACCTGTTTTATCAAGCTTTACTAAAATCACAGAAAATCTAACTAAAATGAGTCATAGCTTAGATTTGCTTAATCGTGATTTAGAAGCAAGTAAGACAGATAGAGCAGAAATACATAATGTTTTAAAAAGACATGACGAACGATTAGATAATCACAGTGAGAAGTTAATCAGTCATGATGAACAATTAAAAACTTTATTTAGAAATGGAGAAAAATAATATGGATAATAAAACTTATGACAAATTAAAATGGATTGCAATGATTGTTATTCCAGCAGTAGCCACATTAATTGGTACTGTAGGTGTATCTGTTGGTTGGACACAAACAGACTTAGCGGTAACAATTATTACAGCCGTGGGAGTATTTCTAGGAACAGTGTTAGGAGTATCGAATCAGAATTACAATAAAAATAAGTAGCTCTCATAATGAGGGCTATTTTTTATAAATAAATTCAGGAGGTAGCGATTATGGAATATATTAACAAGTCTGTCTGTAGAGGTGTTGCAGGTAGACGACAAGGTAATGTAAAAGGGGTAGTTATTCATAACGATGCAGGTTCAGTTTATGCGACAGCTGAAGCTTACGTCAAATCGTTATCCACTATGACTAACTCACAATTAGCTAACGGTTTTGCTCATTATTATATTGATAAAAATACAACTGCAAGAGTGGAAGATACATATAACATGGCGTGGCATACTGCTAATACAGATGGGAACGCGAATTATATTGGCTATGAAGTTTGTCAATCAATGGGAGCGACAGATGAAGTATTTTTAATGAATGAGCAAGCTGTATTCAAACAAGTTGCTGAAGATTTAAAATTTTATGGATTAGCAGCTAATCGCAACACTGTAAGATTACATCGCGAGTTCGTTCCGACAGCTTGTCCACATCGTTCTTGGGATTTACATGGTAAATCTGTAAACGCAGTTAAAGATTACTTTATTCAAGAAATCAAAAAATATATGAACGGAAAAGGAGATGTCTCAACAGTGACTGAAAACACCAAAAAACACTGGGTCAAAACAGGTTATTACACAGAAGGATATGAAGCGAATAAGAAAGTAAAAGCTTATTTAGACAAAAATAAAATGGGCTATAAAACAAAAAAAGATGATAAGAAAATAACTTACATTGTAGGATGGTTTGGTCAAGGTAGTTCTTGGAAACGCCAATTAGAAGATTTCTTAGTAGCTAATAATTTTAGTTATTCAGTACATGAAAGCGAACCGAAATAATTGCGTAACTTAAAAGTAACTCCTATTTTAAATGGAAGTGTGAAAAGACCTTTAACCCTGATTGGTTAGAGGTTTTTTGTTTAAAATAATGCAATTTGATTCTTATTCCTGTTAAACTTCTTCAAAGCAATATAATCTGATTTGATATTCAGCCAGTAATTATAAGTATCCTCACCAACTGCATCAACAGCGCGTTCCTCGTATTCGTTTAATTCACTTATAAAGTCATCATGATTTATTTCTTCGTTCTCAAATTTCTCAACTAGATCATAAAACTCATTCCAATAAACCTTATCCCAATCCATCACTCAAACCATCTTTCAAATTTAACTAATTCTATATGCCTAATCAAATTTATATTAACAGGTGTATCATCAATATAAATATACTCTTCATCGTAACCTTTAACGAATCCGACAATATCAGGCATAAAATTGCCACCTGGTGCCCTTGTGTTTATTTGAATAGCAACTTGTTGTGAATTGCGAATAGCAGTTTCAAACACTTCATATATGTGTTCTTGACTCATTTCTTCTTTACCTGGTATAACAAGATATCTTTCAGCATCGTCATTAGCTATTTGGGCATTATGCTCTGACAACATAAATCCAAAGTATTTCATCATCCCACGGTCTTCGTAATAACGATTTAATTCCATTACGCTAAACACCTCACTGCAAATTCTTTCTCGAACGAAGTAGGATTCTTGATAAACATCTTCTTAACGACTAGCTGTTTCCTACTATTGTAAACACCAAATAAAGCAACCTCAGTTTTGCTATCTTCTAAGAACAGTAACGAGTTACATATAGAAGTATCACCGCAAATACAATTAACAGTTTCATCACCAACAACCAAAGAAAATCTAACCAACATATCGGGGAAAGAAGTAACTAGTTTTATTTTGTCTACTATTCCAGTTGGATTGTTTATCATATAAATCACCTCGTATATTTGTTAGTGATATTATACGAACGTTTGTTTGCGTTTGTCAAGAGAACAGGGGGCAAAAAAGGGGCAAGATAACAAAAATGTCGCGACAATGAAGCGGAAAATTAGTGTATTTAAATTATAAAAAAAGCTTATAAACCTTGATATGACAACGAAACGGGTATAATAATAAAAAAGTTTTTCGGCTAAGTACGTGCCGTCATGTGTCTGATTAAATGTTGTAACATCAAGGCTTAGAGCCTTATTTTTTTTGCTTAAAATATCAAAGGGGCATGAAAGGGGCATAATTATAAACCTAAATCATTAAGTCTATTTGCTATGTCTGCCTTTTGTTTTTTAGTCACATGCGTATATATCTGTAACGTTGTTTTCTCATCTGTATGTCCTACACGTTCCATAATGGATTTTAAAGGTAAGTTTAATTCAGCTAGTAGTGATATATGAGAGTGTCTAAAAATATGGCTACTGATATTTTTGTTTATTCGATTTTTCCCTAGTCTATCATTCGCATCATATAGAGATTGGTTAAAAGAACCTAATTGAATAGGTTTACCAGTTTTACCAATAAATATATATTTTTCTATGTTATCCTCATCAAACCTCTTATTTTCATTAATCACAGTTGTTAATATTTCAATAGCTCTATCGGACAAAATAATCGTTCTTCTTGAAGCTTTTGTTTTTGTACTAGTTTTAACAGCATTTTGATAACCTCGTGAATAATCTAAAGTACCAAATACATCTAACGATTTTTCTTTATAGTGGAAATTATCTTCTGTTAAAGCTATCGCTTCGCCAAATCTTAGACCTGTAAGATACAAGAACTCAGCTAAGAAAGCTGTTCTATAACCACGTTTCGATTTTCTAAATGTATCTAATAAGAGTTTAACTTCATCTTTTTCTAAAAATTTGTTATTAGTTTTATTAATATCAAATTCTGTTTCAATAGGTTTGATAATTTTAGTCTTAGTAACTGGGTTACTTTCTACATATTCCATATCTATAGCGTAATTAAACGCTTGGTTTAAAACACCGCGAACCTTTTTATTATATTCGTATGAATTATCTAACGTGTTGAAAAACTTTTGAAGAAACTTAGGGTTTATATTTTTGATTAATGCGGTGGTTTCTAAATTCTTTTCAACAATTTTTTTAGGATTCTTCATAGCTCGGATAGAGGAGTTTTTAACGCTTTTTATATAAAACTCCCACCATTCATCTAACAAATTTTGCAATGTCATACTTGAATAATCGACATTATTAGTAATATCATTTATTTTTTCCATTAATTGTCTATACGCTTCTTTTTGAGCGTTGTTAGATTTACTAGTTAATGTAACTGACACTTTCTTTTGTTTTTCTGTATAAGGATCAGTATATCTTTCCACAAACTTAAATTTACCATTTGCTAATTCTTCCATCCACATATCATTTTCCTCCTATTTATGCTAAAATAGGCATAATTAAAGAAGCCTATGCTTGTTTGCTTAGCACGCTTTACTCGTGATGGGGGAGAGCGTGTTTTTTATTTGTCGCTTTCTAGTGGTGTGTCAATCGTTAAGCTATCGTCATAGTTTGTTTGAAAATAAAGTACAGCATAATCAGATTCGTTTTTCATCGTGTAAAGCATAGTAAAAGGATGATTTTTATCTTGATATTCAAACGTTCCAATAGCGCTATACAAATTCATATAGACTTCGCCAGTGTCTGCATTTTTATCGTCAGGCATTTGGTAAACTTTGTAATCACTATCAGTCATGTTAATTTTGAAATTCGCTAATTTGTATTGATTTTCCAATACTTTTTGCGCAATGGTAGCCGATTCTGCTTTAACGGTATTATCAACCTCTTTGACTTCTGTGTTTGGCGTATCAAATGAGCGTTCTTCTTTTGGCTCTGATGCGCAACCAGCTAAAAACAATGTACATAACACCACAACTAAAATTTTCTTCATTTATTTATTCCTCCAATATGATATAATATTTTTAGATACGATATAAACGCACTGCTCAAACTTTATCAGGGAGAGAGCAGTGTGTTTTTTTATAAATCAATACTAACTTTTATCGCTTTACCGATTATTCTAACTGGATTTTCTTCATTAGCTATAATCGGATTATGTTCGCTATTGTCAGGCATTAAAATAATTGTATCACCTTGATACCTAACGCGTTTTAAAGTAGCTTCTGTGTCTCCATTTACTAAAACAGCAGCAATCTCATTATTCTCTACAGTTTCTTGTTTTCTTATCATGACGAATGAATTTTCAGGAATAGTAGGTGTCATGCTGTTTCCTTTTGTTTGCAGGTAGAACAATTCTCCTGAAGGTAAATTATCAGCTATCTCTTCTTTGTAATCAATAATATTTTGTTCTGCTAGGATTGGATCTCCACAAGTGATAACTCCTAAGACTGGTATTTTAATTGCTTCGATAACTTGTTTTAGGTTAGTGGGAATGTTTGTTGGTTGTTTTTTAGGTACGTCATAACCCAACAACCAAGCCTCGCTAACGCCTAAAGTTTGAGCTAATAAATATAATTTGTGTTGGTCTGGAGACGATTTGCCATTAACATACTGCGACAGATGGCTTTTTGACATAGTGATATCTAATTTCTTTTGAAAAGGTAGAGATAAATTTATAATATCGACTTGTTTTAAGTTTCTTTCTGCCATTATTTGTTTCAATCTTGTTGATGTATCATCTTTCATTTTAACTCACCTCATTTCTTATTACTTATATTATACAACCTCTTGAACTTTTATTCAATAAGAAAGTTCAAAAATATTTAACTTTCTTGTTGACTTAATTCTAAATAGGTATTATACTTTGGTTACAAAGTTCAAACATCTGAACTTTAAAAGGAGGTGTAATTTATGAGTTTTAATTATTCTGTTTTACTAGGTAGGATAACAGAAGTTTACGGAACACAGTATAACTTTGCTGTTGCTATAGGTATGTCCGAAAGGAGCTTGTCTTTAAAATTAAATAATAAAGTTCCGTGGAAAGCACCAGAAATAGCAAGAGCTATTGAATTACTTAATTTTGAAGAAAAAGATATTGGTAGAGTTTTTTTTAATCAAGAAGTTCAAACTATTGAACCTAAGAAAGAGGAGGTTTAAAAAATGAAAAAAATTCAATTAACAGATGGTTTGCCATCATCAATTCGAAGTCAAGAACAAAGCGAGGCAGTAATTAGTTTGACTGAAACTATTAAACAAACATGTAAAGATTCTAATTTGAGTTACGTGGAAATAAATAAAGCTCTATATCTATCTGATACAGAACTTTATACAGAAATTATTGGTTTACATTAAAAAATCTTCAAATTTTTGTTTCGAGTTCTTTTCGTCAACTAAGTATTCATCATACTGCTCCTTAGTAGCTCCAACTACATAAGCAGTATTGTAGTACATTTGTCCGTTCGAAATATCAATGACTTTAGGGCCAACGCTAAGTAGTAACCAACCTTTTTCGAGATACTCGTTAGCAGAATCGTTCGCCATATCGTCGTCAAATTCTAAAGTAAACACAATTTTAGAAAAGTCCATATTTTCACCTCCTTAGAGGTAAGTATATCAAAGAAAGGAAGTTATGAATGAATTTAGTAGAAATTAAAAATGGTCAACCGACCACTAGTAGTTTGAAAGTTGCGGAAGTTTTTGAAATTGAGCATAAACATGTTTTACGAGATATAAGAGATTTAAAAGAAGATGTAGTTAAAAATTTAGAGAGCCCAAATTTGGACTCTGTTGATTTATCAATGTTTCAAGAGGATTTTTACGAAGTTTCTAACAATAATCGTAAGTACCCAATGTTCAATATGAATAAAGATGGATTTGTTCTTTTAGTAATGGGGTACACAACTAAGCGAGCGACACAATTTAAATTACAGTATATCGCTCAGTTTAATAAGATGGAGAAATTTATCAAACAACAAACCGAACCATCACTACCACAAGACTACGCAACAGCATTAGAACAACTTGCTAAACAGGTTAGGTTAAACGAATCTCTACAAATTAAAGTGAATCAGTTGTCACAGCCTGCTTTAGTAGAACAAACTGAACTACTACCTAACGTTTTATACTCAACCGAAGAAATAGCTCAAGAAATTGGTTACTCATCTGCCAGAGCGTTAAATCAACGTATGTACGCTGAACGAGTGGTTTATTACTCTAAGAAAGATAGAAGTTGGTTACTGTATGCACCGTACAAAGACAGAGGTTTGAAAGATTTATCAACTAGACGTAAATCTCAACTGTGGACGGAAAAAGGTCGTGAGTTTATTAAGGTTAGATTTACAGAGAATAAATAGGAGGTAATCGAAATGCCAACAAAATCACTATTATACAAAGATGACTTCATGGCTAAATATAAGCTTAAACCTACGAAATATGCTGAGCGTATGGATGAAGTTAAACTGCATCCTGAATATAGAGAGTGTTACATCGAGGTCACAGGGAAAGAGATATGGATTGATGAAGGGTTGTATCAACAATTCTTGATTTGGAAAGCAGCAGAACGTAAAAAGAACAAATTCAAATAGGAGGACCACATGACACTAACAGAACACGAGCAACTAGCACACCAAATGGCAGATGACTATTTAAAAAGCAGAAGTCACGACGAGCATTTAGCAAAGCAGCGGCAAGAGGTGAGGGATGGGGTGAGGAAGTGGAAGAAGTAACTTTAAATGTAGGGATAATCGGTATAGACGAAGCTACTGAAAAAGCAGAAAGATTAATAGAAATATTAAAAGAAGCCAAAACGTTGGTAGACGAATTGGCTTCAGTAAATTTCGATATTAATTTGTAAATTCAACAACAATTTTTTGACCACAAGAACAAGTTGTTCCAGTTGTCGGTACTTTAATTAATTTTTGACAATTAGGGCATTCCATTTCGTATCCGCCGTCATTATCAATCATGTCTTTAGCAAGTTGCTTAGGATCGCTTAAAGTTTTCATTAATTCATCTAATCCAGTTATTTTTAAACCCATTTTTTCACCACTATTCATTAGTTATTTTTTCTCCATATCTGCTATTTCTTATGGATTAATAATAACACAACATACTGTATTAATGGTTACAGTAACACAACATATTGTATCAATAATATTACGAACGTTAGTTCTTTTAGGAGGTTTTGTAATGTGGGAAAAGATAGAAGCTGTATTAAATCAAAAAAAACTAACTCAATATCAATTAGCTAAAAAAATGGGAGTTTCTGTAAGCACAATAACAGAGTTAAAGATGGGAAGAATTAATAAACCAAGTTTTGAGCTAATGTGTAAGATTGCGGATGCCTTAGAAGTTAGTTTGGACGAATTTAGGGAAAGGAAGTAATCAATGGAATACAAGTTACCAATATTTATCATCACAACAGTGATACTAGTCATCTGGGCGACATTGAATCGGAAAAAGAAATGGTAGTCCACGTTTTGTGTTACATACTATTATCGCTATTTGTAGGAGTTTTATATTACGGATATAAGGAGTGGAGGAAATGAATAAACGAATCAAAAAGAAAAAGCTTAATCAATTAACGGAAGAAGAACAAACAGTTATTAAGTTGTATAGAGAGTGTGAAGCTGTTTCGTTTTCAAAGTATAACGAATCTATAGAGTCAGCTAGACAATTCACATCAATTTTGAATCAACCGAAATTATCAGAAAGTGAAAATACAATCTGGTTTAGTTCTGAAAAATCTAAGGTTTCAGCTACAGCATTCTTAAAATAAGGAAAGGAGTGGAAGAAATGAAATCAATACACCTAAGTAGAATTGATGGCTTACTACTATTAATGTCAGTAGTCGGAACACTAAGCGGAATCATGCTAGGTTGGAAGTCTTTGATCTGGATAGTACCGATGAGTCTAATGTGGTTGTTTAGTCATGAAGCTTATAGCTATGAGTCAAGAAATGGAGTTAACAATGGCAATTAAATACAAATACAAACGTACTGATACGAGAGGTCGAACTCAATACTACAAAAATATCAATGATCTAGCTGCATCATTATCTGTTCAACAATCTAAAGCAAGACAGTTACTAGATAATAACGAAAGGTTCAACAACTATACACTAGAAGAACTCAATCCACCATTCGTATTTGAAATGCCAAAACCTAGTGATTCTATCACGATTAACGGTGTCAATTGTACAGTAATCAACGTCTATGAATTAACATTCAGCGTTTTAACTGATAAAGGTACTAGATTAGTCAGCGTTAAAGATATGTCGTTTGTTGATGATTCTATTGATAAATATGACAGGAATGTGAGATTAGCAATTAAGAAATTTTAAGGAGTGAGGAAGAGTGAGTAAAAGTTATCTAAGCGAACCGTCACGTTTTACAAGAAATCCTAAATTATCAGCTGAATCACAATATCAAAGAAATTTAGATGATTTCCATCGATGGGTAAATCATGATGTTAACTCATATAACCACAAATGTTTAACAGCTGAACTAGCGATTAATAAGATTAAAGAAACGCTAGAAATCTATCAAAAAGAACAAGATGGTTTATTGGACGAAATTCTAAAGGAAACAAAAAAATCTAGCTAGTGCTACCAACACTAACTAGAACAACCATTACTAAATTTATTATACGTTAAAAATATCACGAAAACGGGAGGTTTGCAAGTTGAAATGTGATGTATGTGATTCAAACAATGTGAAAATTGAAAACAATTCTATTTTATATTCAGGTAAAAGCTACGGTACAGGCAAATGTTTTTACTGTCATGATTGTGGGGCTAGTATAACTTCCACCGTTGAAGGCAATAAAAAAGGGACTATGGCTTCAAGAAAAACAAGAATACTAAGGCAAACTTGTCATAGTTTATTCGACCCGACATGGAAATACGAGCATCAAATTAATAGAGGTAAATTATATAAAAAACTAGCTAAGAAATTAGAAATTGATAAACAAGACTGCCATTTTTCTTTATTTCAAACAGATATGTGCTTAAAAGCAATATCTATTATAAGTGAAGAAAATTGGTGGCAGAATTAGGAGGTTTGCAAGTGGAAACAAAATATTCATACGACTCACTAGGCGCTCCAATCGAAATTGTAGATGATGAACCAGAAAAAGTAGGGATCACATTCCAAGGCCAAGATATACACGAGGATGAACAAGTTTTAACTCACAAAGCATTCATAAACGGCGGTATTGAGTGGGTTACTAATTACTTGTTTGAAGATGATATTCAAGAGTATGTAAAAACATTAGAGCGTGATGATCTATTAGAAATACTGAGTAACATGGATGTTAAAGAAATAAAAGAAGCAGCGAATATGAAGGAACTTTACTTATAGGAGGAATATACATGGACGCATTAAATAGATATGAAATCGAAGAGTTAACAAATACTTCAGAAGAAGAAAAACAAGGTTGGTCGATTAACAATTTAGAAAGTGTTAACTGGGCATTAAGAAAAATTGCTGTTTTAAATAAACAAATTAACGAAAATGAGCAGCTTGCAAAAGAAGAAAAATATCGTATTGAGCAATGGGAGCAAAGAGAAAATAGTTCACATAAACAAAGCGTTGAATTCTTTGAACAAAAAATATCTGAATACCACAGCAAGTTATTAGCTGATGATCCTAAAGCTAAAATTAAAACTCCTTATGGTCAAGTGTCGTCGAGAAAAGTATCAGCAAAAATTGAATATGGGAATAATACTATCCAGGAACTTAAAGAACTTGGGTTAGATGAATATGTAAGAGTTAAAGAAGAAGTTAATAAAGCTGATTTGAAAAAAGTTTTAACTATTACAGATGATTTAAAAGTTGTTACTGAAGATGGAGAAGTATTGAGTAGTGCGATTGTAACTCCTGAAAGTCATAAGACTGTTATTAAAGTAGAAGGGTAGTGAATTGATTTGCAAGTAGAGACAGCACAAAGAGAAAAGTTAAAAATACCAATTATGTTATCTGGAGCTAGTGGCTCTGGTAAAACAACATCAGCTTTACTATTAGCTTTTGGAATAGTTAAAAAGATGTTCCCTGACTTAGAAGAAGATGAATTATGGTTAAAAATTGGTGTAATAGATACAGAGAAAAAACGTTCTAATTTTTTGATTGATAGAGAATTTGACGGTGTGAAAATAGGTCATTTTAATATGGTTAACATCACATCAGAAGATAAATTCAGTGTTGATAATTATGAAAAAGCCTTTCGATTATTATTAGAAGTTGGTTGCGAAGTGATTATTATAGACAGTATTTCTCACAATTGGGAAGGTCCTGGAGGAATGCTTGAAACTGTAGAAAGTTATGGTGGTCGTTTTTCTGATTGGAACAAAGTTAAACCGTTAGATGATAGGTTTAGAAATCTTATTATGAATGACAAAGTTTTTGTTATATCAACAGCAAGAGTTAAACAAGATTATGTTATGGAACTGAACGAAAAAGGTAAGACAGCACCTAGAAAAGTTGGTCTTAAAATTATTCAAAAAGACAATTTAGAGTATGAATTAGCTATTTCTTTTCGAGTTGATCAAGGTTCGGTTTCTTACGCAATGAAAGATAATACCGGTATTTTTTCAACGCCTAAAAGATTAACCGTTGAAGATGGTGAAAAAATTTTTGATTGGTCAGAAACAGGAATCGATGTCGCTAAGTTAGAAAAAGAACGATTAGCGAAAGAGGAAGAAGAACGACAAATTATGATTAAAGAAATTCAAGAACTATCTAACACTGATGATATTAAAGAAATAATAATAAGAGCGGAATCGAAGTTGAAAAATCAATTAATTAATTTTAATTACAAAAATACAAAAAAACTATATAAACAAATAAAAGGAGAGTTTTAATTATGTCATTTTTTAAAACAGATTATTCAAACGCTAGCGGAGAGCAAATCACACCAGGAATTTATGAAGTGTTTATCTATCAATATAGCATGTCAAGAGCTCAATCAGGTAATACAGTAGTTAATTTGTTCTATCAAGTTCGTGATGATGTTCAACAAAAGCATAATGGAGCAAAAGTCCAATACGATAACTTTGTTGAAACTATGCCAGCTAAATGGAAGTGGGATACATTAGCAAAAGCTGTCGGAATACCTGACGGAATGGAGTTTAACAACGCTGAAGAATGGGCACAAGCGATGATTAATAAGGATTTAAAAATAAAAGTTGTTATGGGAGAGCCTAACCAAAAAGGTGATAGTTACCCATCTGTGAAAGGCTATTATAAAACAGATGTACCTAGTAGTGGAAGACCTATGCCAATTAATGAAAATCAAAATTCTAGTTCAAACGATCCATTTGGTTCTTCTAGTCAGATTGATATTTCAGACGATGACCTACCATTCTAAAAAAGGATGATGTAAATGAATCATGCTGCACGATTAAGTAAATTGGATGGACTTACAGGGGAAGTTACATTTTACGAAGAGCCGAATAAAGAACGATTAAGAACAATGTACAAAGGGGATATAAGAAATATTCAAATGGATATTTCTTTTCCAGATCCTCGAAGATTTACACCTAAACAAAAGAATTTAATGTTTGCTTTATTTAATAATGTGTCTGAATGGTCTTTACAAGATTTAGGCAACGTTAATCAAGATATACCAATTGACTATATAGGCTGCCCTAAAACTATTAAAGATAAGTTTTATTCTGATTATATTTTAAAATTCCAAAAAGATATTTCAGTTAAAAATATCGCAACTACTACAGTTTCAGAAATGAATGATTTATTAGAATTAATCATAGAGTTTATGTTTGAGTGGAATGTCCCTTTTAAAGAGGGTTATGAGCTTTTGCCTAAGAATGAACAGTTTTACCTTTACCAGTGTTTAAAACATCGCAAATGTGCAGTATGTGGTCGTCATGCAGATATACACCACGAAGGGAATAAAGTTGGAGCTGGTAACAATAGGAATACTTATGATCATACTCAAAGTACATTTATAGCTTTATGTAGAAAACATCACGTTGAAAGGCATACACAAACGTGGGTTGAATTCAAAAAACTACATTTTTTAGATGCTATCAAATTAGATAAGCGAGCATTAATTCAATTAGGGCTAATTAGCAATAAACAAATGAAATTGATTGAAGGTAAGAAAGAATTGAAGTTAAAAGGAGGTTGGGCCAATGAAGGAAGAACCTAACTACTACGCAATCATACCAGCCAACATTAGATATGATGAAGATTTAATTCAAGGGGCAAAGCTTCTATATGGTGAGATAACAGCATTAAGTAATCAAAAAGGGTTCTGTTGGGCTAATGATATGTACTTCGCTAATTTGTATAAAGTTAGTAAAAAAACGATTCAGACATGGCTTAAATCCCTCGAGGTTAGAGGTTATCTGACAAGAGAAGTTATTTACAAAGAGGGTAGTAACGAAATCGTTAGTAGGTATATACGTTTATGTGCATACCCTAGTAACGAAAACGTGCATACCCCTATGCACGAAAAGGTTAGAGATAATAATACAAGTATTAATACTACAATTAATAATACAAGTAATAAAAAGATATTGTCTAGTTCTGACGAACAAGACGCTCCTTCTAAAAAATCACGTAAAAAAGTTTATGAAGAAAACTCGCCTTATTATCAGTTAGCTTTATTGTTGATCCAAGAAATTAATAAGAATGGTCCAATTAACACGCCTAACTTACAAACTTGGTCTGACGACATAAGAAAACTTGTTGAATTGGATAAAAAAGAAATTAAGTTAGTTGAACAGATTATCGTGTGGTCACAAGCTAGTGATTTTTGGTCTAAGAATATTTTGAGTGCCACTAAATTAAGAAAGCAATTCGATATGTTAGTAAGGCAATCAGGATTATCTAAACCACAAGTATCTCAAGAAGAAAAAGACTATGGTTGGGAGTGATTAAGTGGAAAACGCAGCAGACGAAAAAGTCAGAGCTAGAGTTTACGCAAATGCTAGAACAGGAACATATTGTGATAAGCACTCTTTGCTAGTTAAGCAGAATAAAAGGGGTGAGTACACCGAAATCATTCCTTTTGATTCTGAATTAGGTGTTTACCATGGTTCAGAAACAGAAATCATGAATGGTAAAACAGGAACTTACTGTATCCAATGTCGCAAAGAAGAAAAAGTATTTGCTAAAGTATCTGAATTTCAACAAGAAGCCAAAACTAGCATTGCTGAATCTAAAAGATTAGCTGAGATTAAAAGGACTAGTGCAGTGTTGAAAAAACAAAGTGTGATCACTGATGAAACGATTGAGAAAGCTAACTTTGATAATTTCAAGGTAGTTGATGACGGAACTAAACGTATCAAATTACGAGGCGTTGAAATTGCTAAAGAGATTTTAGGAGGTTCTAAAAACACGTATGTATTTGCTGGACCAACTGGCAGAGGTAAATCTCATATCTCTATGGCGATTTTAAACTACGTTAATGCAAATAGCTATATTAGGAGTTCGGAAGCGTTAGACAACAAATTAGAGCCTTTCAAGTGTGTATATATATCTATACCTAAGTTAATTACTTTGATAAACGAAACCAACAACATGAGTTGGTCAGAAAAAGAAAACTACAAGTTCACTGATGCAAAGATGAAAGAGCTGATTGCTACAAGTGATGTGGTAGTGCTAGATGATATCGGTGCAGAAGTTGGAGCACTTAACAACAAACAAAAAGCTACTAATAGCCAAATTAGGCTACTCACAGAACTTCTAAACTCTAGGCAAGGTAAAGCAACTATTATCTCAACTAACCTTGTTAAAAGTGAAATTAAGCAAGTTTACGATGAACGAGTTGAGAGTCGAATGAATGAAAGTGTAGTCGGGTTAGGGTTTAAAGATACTTTTGATAAACGAGGAGGAATATGAGTGGAGATAAATAAAATTTATAACGAGGATTGTTTAATCGGCATGAATCGAATTCCTGACAAGTCAATAGATATGATTCTATGCGACTTGCCTTATGGAACTACAAAAAATAAATGGGACTCGATTATTCCGTTAGATGAACTGTGGAAACAGTATGAGCGAATTATTAAAGATAACGGCGCAATTGTATTAACTGCTCAAACTCCATTCGATAAAGTTTTAGGTGTGAGCAATTTAAAACTATTGAGGTATGAATGGATTTGGGAGAAAACAACTGCTACAGGTCATTTAAACGCTAAAAAAATGCCAATGAAAGCACATGAAAATGTTTTAGTTTTTGGCAAAGATGACCATAAACATTTGCTTGTATTTTATAAAAAATTACCAGTTTACAATGCAGAAAAAACAACAGGTCATAAAAGGAAAGTTGCAACGGCTCATCATAAACGAAACAGCAAGAAATCAACTAACTATAATGAATATGGATTTTCTGGTTATGACAGCACTGAGCGTTATCCAAGAAGTGTTATTACATTTCCTAGTGATAAACAAAAATCTAGCCTACATCCTACTCAAAAACCGGTTGATTTGTTTAGGTATCTAATTAGAACTTATTCGAATGAAGGTGATTTAATTTTAGATAACTGTATTGGCAGCGGAACAACTGCAGTGGCTTGTATGGCAGAAAAGAGAAACTTTTTAGGGTTTGAAAAAGAATTTGAGTATTTCGAAGTTGCTAACAACAGAATTAACGAGGTACAAAATGGTTAAACATGAAAACATTTGCGCAGGAGCTTGGACTTTTAGTTCTCCTAATAAAAAAGTGGTAAGAAATCCATTTTGGAAAGAAGAGTTAGTTAAGAAGATGGCTGAATATAACAGAATACACGAAAATGTGATCCGTAAAGATTTAGGAATGGAATTAGTCGATGAATAAACGAGTTGAACTTTTATATTTATATGACAGAATATCCGATTTGTTAGATGAACATGGCGATATTAACGATTGTAAAGTTGTTGATTGTAAAACCTGTGAGGAAATCGAGTGTAACAGAGCTAAATTAGCTAGTACACAGTATGTCAAAACTGCTAAAGGTAAATATATTAGAGCGGTTAAAAAATATACAGTTATTGATGAGCATGGTAGAGATAGAATTTTCTACAACTTTAAAGATGTTGTGAGCTATATGTCAGCTGGTCAAAAATCTGTTAGAGAGATATTGAATACCGGCAGAAGTCACAATGGATTTACAGTAGATGTTGAAAATCTGGAGAGTGATTAATTGAAATTAGTAATACCGTTACCTTTAGTCACTCTTAATGAGTATATCAACAAGGAACGTAGTAACAGATTTGCGGCAGCTAAAGTTAAAAAGAATTGTACTAACATCTGTAAGTTGCATAGTCTAAAAGCTAAAAATCAAGGGTTAGAGATACCTACACCGTTCAAAGCTACGTTTGAGTGGTATGTCAAAGATAAACGCAAGGACTTAGATAATATTGCGTTTCAGAAGAAGTTTATTTTAGATGGCATGATTGAAGCGGGACTAATTAAGAATGACGGATATAACCAACACAGGCAGTCAGAGGATATTTATCTGATTGATAAGAACGAGCGTGTAGAAATTGAGTTTGAGGAGGTTAAAGATGTTTAACGATACGTTTTACCCATCACCTTTAAAAGTAGTGATGATGCTTACTGAAGGATTGAACAGAAGTATGAATAAAGTTTTAGAACCTTCAGCTGGTAAAGGTGATATTGCACAAGTTTTAAAAGAGAAATGTCAAAATGTAGAAGTTATTGAAAAAGAACAAGATTTATGTTCGATTCTACAAGATAAAGGATTCTCTTTGGTTGGGTATGACTTCTTAGAATTTGACACTCATACAGAATATTCAGCAATTGTCATGAATCCTCCTTTTGATAACGGCGATAAACATTTGATTCATGCTATCAGGTTAGCTGAAAAGCAAGTGATAGAAACTTGTGAGATAAGAGCGATTGTTAATGCTGCAACAATAGAGAATGACTATTCAAATACAAGAAGTGAGTTAGCTAACTTAATAAATAAACATAATGGATCAGTGAGTTATCACAAAAATTTATTTAGTGGTGCTGAAAGAAAAACGAATGTTCCGACAGCTATAGTAAAAATCACGATTGAACCAATAAAAAGAAAAGTATCTTTTAGATATGGCGATATTGTCAATCAAGTTAAAAATAGTGATTCTGATTATCTTGAAACAAGCTTATCCACTTTTGTAAGTAAACAAGAAGTCCAAGAAAGAGTCTATGATATTAAAACTTTGGTTAAACAATATGATTACCACGTAGAACTAATTAAAGATATGTTTGAAAGTCAGAAATCGATAGATTATTTTGAAAAGCTATTAAAGGATGACGACAAAAGTTTACCTTCTTTTTACGAAGGAAAACATCAAGATATGAATTCGATGATCGAATCATTAAGAAGTCGCTACTGGACTATGATTTTAAAAACAGATGAATTCAGCAAAAATCTAACTGCTTATGGCAGGCAACAGATTCAGAAACAAATAGAAAATGCTTCATCGTTAGAAATAACTTTTAGCAATATTGAAATGTTGTTGATGGCAGTATCTCAAAATTCGAATCAGATTATTTTGGATAGTTGCGTTGATCTGTTTGAGAGAATAACTCAATATCATAACAAAGAATATAGTACAAACATTCATTACTATAACGGATGGAATACTAATGATGCTTTTAAAGTTAATAGTAAGTTCATCATTCCTTTAGGTGGCTTTTACAGTTCATTTGATGACGGTGAACGCGGCATTGGTTATAAGTATGTAAATGGAATCAGAACGCAAGAGATCGCTTATGAGCATGTTATGTATAAAGTTAAAGAGTTTGTAATGGACTTAGTTAAAATGTTCCGACTTATTGATAAAGAGGTAGATGATAATTTTAGGACTATTCAACTAGGCGAGTTCGAGAGTGACACATTCAAATTTAAGATGTTTAAAAAAGGAACAGTTCACTTTTTGGTAAAAGATTTAGATTTGTTAGAAAGATTCAACGTTATCTGTGGTCAACAATTCAATTGGATACCTGACGATGAAGAAATTAAGAGTAATCCAAAAGCTAAAGAATTTGTAGTTAACGAGTTTAAAAAGTATCTAAAGTTAAAGGAGTGATTGAATGTACTCAGTTTACAAAGGCGATAAAGAAATAGCGTTTGGAACAATTGATGAAATTGCAGCTAAGTTAAAAATTAAACCTGAATCTGTTTTGTTTTATGGAACACCAACTTACATGAACAGAACATCTGAAAATGGTAGAAGGTTAGTGAAAGTTGATTAAAGGAGTGTAAATATGGCATATAAGAAACCTTATTTTGTAGCGAAAGATGAAAAAGGATTATATTTCATCACAAATAGCAAAAGATGTGGAATTTTAGAAAGAGAAGCATTATTGACGTCTGAAAAGAACGCTAGAGAAAGGTTAGGAAAATGTAAGGGGACAGTAGTTCAAGTTGAATTGGTGGAGGTAAAAGAGTTATGAAAATACTAGACAACCTAGCAATTAAAATAGCAGACAAAGTAAACGCTCAAAACGATGAATTGATGTTGTTGACACAGGAGAATGACACATTAAAACAGAAGTTAGCAGCAAGTGAGTTAACTGTGTCTGACTATCAGAAGAAGATTAAGAAATCAGATAATCAGTTGGAAGTGTATAAAGAGGAATGGCGAAATGTTGAGAAAGAAAACGAACGATTGAATAGTAAATACACCGAAGTCAAGAAACGACTCAAAGATCTATCTGAAAGTGGTGAACGTCAAGTTGATGTCATCCAGGAATACTCAGAACGGATAATTGAGTTAGAAGAAGTAGTAAAGAAATTAAAAAGTAATATGAGATATTCCGAAATTATATCTTTAACAGATACTTGCGATAAACAACTTAGATTCATTGAAATTCTCCAAACAATAGCTAGTGCTAAAGCAGATAAAACGCAACTTAAAGATGTGTTTAGTCATAATCTGTGTGAGTATCTTGTAAATAATTTTGACAACATGAAACAAGCAGCAGATAAGCTAGGTATTAACAGAACGACACTGAGCGAGTTGAAGAGTGGCAAGACGGCATTAAGTTATGACAACTTAGATATCCTAGATTCTAAAATGTGCGAATATTTTGGATGTTCAGTTTATGAGTTGGTTACTGAAAAATTAATGTAAGGAGGCTTCACAATGAGAATAGATGATTTTGATAAATTTGAGAAAGTGGAGTGTGAGTAGAATGAAACTCAAAGACATAACCAATTCAAAATGCGATGTCAGAAAATTTATGAAAGTATGTATGCGTGAAGAAGATAAAACTGAGCTTGTAAATCATTATGATATTGAATATGACTGTATAGAAAACATTATTGAATTATGTTCAATCACAGTAAGTTATGAAAATCTTGAAACTGAAATAGTTCCAGTTGATATACAGAAAATGTTGGAGGAGCAATCAAATGAACTTTAAAAAACTACAAGCAATGCAATTAGAACTAGATAACAGTATCTTATCAGCTAAACCTCAAATGACGGCAGAGGAGAGGTTTAACAAAACGTTAGTCGCTTTATCCGTGGAAGTGGCAGAGGTAGCTAATTGTGCCGAGCATTTTAAGTTTTGGAAGGATAATAAGGGGAAGGTTGATGAGAAGAGGTTTTTAAAAACAGGAGAAGAAATATATGAGTATCGTTGTAACAGAACAAATTCACTATATACTCATGCAGAAGCCCACAAACTAACGTTAGTCGAAGAATGTTCAGATGCGCTCCACTTTATTTTGAGTTTGGCGAATCAGTTGAATGAACAGCTATTAGATGTTGTTGAGAGATACGATAATTTCAACCAAGAAGAATGGTATTTAGAAATTCTTACAGATATCAAAAATATGAAGTGGGATGAAAATAATAAGTGGCGAGCGTTGAGAGATTTAAATATTGATTTTTATCATTACTATTCTTCGTTAGGTATCACCACGCAAGAACTAGAACAAGCTTACTACGAGAAGAACGAAGAAAACTATCGTAGATTGAGAGAGGGGTATTAGGGTATGGATTATTGGTGGGGAGAGTGTCCGAAATGTAAAATCGGTGAAATGTATGGTGATGAATTTAGGCAACATTGCCAGTGTTCATCATGCGGATATAAGGAGGACTAACATGCAAATATATCACGTAGAAACACAAGAGGATTATGATGCGTTGATGGTGGAGTTGGAGGGGAGAGGTTATTTATGGCTTAGTAATAAGAAACCTAACTCAAGAGGAAATCGATGGCTTAGACATAAGGAAAATTTTTGTGTGATTATTGACAATAAAATGATGACTTATGCTGATATCAGATGGTGTAAGAAACACTATCTAAACGCCACTATCCAAAAATACAAAGCGAAACAAAACGGTTACATAGAAGGAGAATACTACTGTATGCCTAAAAAGAAAACTTTAAGTCAAGCAATTAACGATGTCGTAAACTCACCAAACCACTACACGCAAGGTGAATATGAGGTTATTGATATTTTAGAGGATAAACTAACTTCTGATGAATACATGGGATTCTTGAAAGGTGATGTGACTAAATACAACTTTAGAGAATTATACAAGAATCAAGATGAAGATATTGCTAAAGCTGAATTTTATCAGAAGAAGATGAAAGAGTTTGTTGCTAAAGGTAAAACTATCTATTCAAGAATAGCTAAAAGATTTACTAAAGTTACTGGATATGAGTTTGATAATGAGTTTATCAAACAATTAGAGAGTGGAGAGTTGAAGATAGTTAGAACTGATGACGGTTCTCAGGTTAACGATCCAACTGGTGATATTTATTAAGGAGGACTGACATTTGGAATTAAAATATGCGATAGGTGCAGTTGTAGACGAAACACTAACTTTTCTTTCAGAACTTAATGTCGCTAAAGGAATTATTGGAATGTCAGAAGATACAAAAGATATGATGTTAGGTTCAGAAGAAGAATGTTTAAAACTTGCTAATCAATTAAGTGAGTTAACAGGTCGTAATTTCGAAGTAATAGAAGTTAATATTAAGGAGGACTGACATTTGGAAAATTGGCGTTGGGCTAGATGTGAATCGGCATTGAAAGACTATAACGATATTGATAAGTATGTGGCTAAGATTGAGAAACAGATTAGAGTACCTCACAAAGAGTCTGACATCAATGCTGATATAAAAGGTACTAGAATTGATAATGATTTGATGTTCGATACGATGTGGACTATTGAAACGCATAAGGCGATCAATCAGTTAAAGCTTAAAAAACAAGCTGTAACTGAACTTTTAGATGAATGTGGTAAAGACACAGAAACAATTATCAGAGAGTTATATATTAAGAAGTTTCCGCAGTACACATTACAAGGTCTAGTGAAACAAAATAAATTAAGTTGCGGAAGAAACAAAGCGTTAGAGTTACGCAAGAAATTCTTTGATGAATTAGATAAAAAGCTTGATATTTAAACACTTTTTAAACTTTTTAGCATGTCTAAAGGTAGTAAAATAGTATTATCAAGAGATTCGGAAATAACAACAGTCACACAAATCTACAATCCAAACGGAATTAAGTGAGGCTGTTGTTTGTTGAAAACTGGTAGTGAGGACTCCTTTGCTAATCGACGACATGGTTTCTTCCAACACACTTTATCTCACTATCAGTTTTGAGCAATGCTCAAATAATTTGAAAGGAGAATGACTACTCTCAAAATATTCATTCTTCTAAAAATTAGTTTCAGTCGTATTCTCTAAGGGGAGCGCAGAGGTGTAACGTAGAGTTAAACCTTATCACGAAATTTAATTAGTGATGTCGAGTGTCGAAGCTCGGTACGACATAGCTACTGAACTACGCGTGTCCTCAAGGACTCGTTTAGTTTCTAGCGAATAAAACTTCACACTTACATCTGAATCCTAAGATGGTACAAGCTAATCTTGAATTAGTAGGTATAACAGGCATATCTTAACATCGTATTTATAGGTGCACTAAGTTTAGCGATGGGTATGAGATACAAGTTCGTACAGCTCATAATGTGCAAAGTCGATGTAACAGGTTGCTTGTTTAAGACGTTAGACGAGCTTTTAGGGTTCAATTCCCTATCATCGACATCTTAGTGGGCTAGAGGAACTAGTTTAGACAACCACAGAGCGAATCAGTATCGTGAATATATTATATGGCATGCTGATGTGTCATGTAGATATCATAATGAGGACGTGTAGCTTTCAAGGGGCTATGCGTTTTTATTTTAACGTCTAACGTGTCAAAGCGTTATTCGTTTTACTATCTACTGAGACAATAAACTAAGGAGAGTGAACAACTTCTTAATTTCAATCTCAAACTCAGTAGATGAACATTATAAGCATGAAAGAGCAAATTAAACTGAAAGGAGCTGGACAACTCCTGTCTCATTATTTCTATAGCTCTTTTGTGCGAGGAGGGAATAGATGAAACCAAACTATTTCTACATTTGCAGAAAGTATAACTTTGTCAGAGGGCTAAATGCAGATTATTCAAGAGTGACGATATCATCAAGTTATACTAACGGATTAACTATACTAGAATTAAGCAGGCAGGCGACTGATGAAGAGGTAGATCATCATGAGCTTGTCTTTTTGTGTAAGGCGATGAGTATTGATGATGAGTGTGTGAGGAAGAGGATTAATAAATATTAAGGTGGAGTTGTATAGATGATTATCATAGGATTACTACTCACAGCGTTTGTGACACTGCCAGTTGTCATTGCATTGCGTTATGTATTAAAGGGTGATAGCGATGATACCTAGACATATATCTATGCCATTCTATAAATCTACAGAGTGGAAGAAGTGTAGAGCTGGTTACATTAAATCAGTTGGTGGATTGTGTGAGCGGTGCTTAGTTAATAATAAGATTGTTAAAGGATATATAGTCCATCACAAGGAACACCTGACAGAGGAGACTATCAATGTGCCAGAGGTTAGCTTGTCATGGAGTAACTTGGAATACTTATGCTTTGATTGTCATAATAAGGAGCATTTCGAAAAGGAATCAGTATTAAATGATGATGTGATGTTTGATGATGAGGGAAACCTACTGCCCCGTTGCAAATGAAATAAATATCACCAGTTGGATCGTTAACCTGAGAACCGTCATCAGTTC
>RWZD01000048.1_pt1 | contig 37262 bp, 48 predicted proteins | sample 2187771 | NCBI WGS metagenome assembly RWZD01 (sample SAMN10531866, study PRJNA481165) | viral metagenome | isolation source: viral particles purified by filtration and ultracentrifugation from about... | place: USA: Tennessee
ATTTTACTGGATGATAATTGGAAAGACATTCTCGAAAACGGGGAGTACGAAAAGTTTTCTCAAAGTAAAGATCAAGTTCCTTATGATAGGAAAAGACCAATAGTAGAAAACTACGACAATAGGGATAAAACATATCAATCAATAATAAAACAATTAACAGATTTATTGCCACGCTCTAAAAATGATACAAAATCAAGATTATTAAGGCGATAGTTAATGCTATATAACAAATATGTTGATGATTATATAAAGAAGTGGAAAAGTGGCAAATTAACGCTAAATAAAAAGCGTATACAGTTAATTATGTTGATTGAAAAACATATATTACCTCGTGATGATCTTTATTATTTTAACGAGGAACAAATAGAAGATTATATTGAGTTTAGTGAAACTTGGTATTTTGAACTAGATGAATGGGAAACTTTTATAGCTCCATTCATTTTTTTATTTTACAAAGAAGATGATGAACTAGTATTTGATGAGTTTGTAATTAGTATGGGTCGTGGTGGTGGGAAGAATGGTTTTATCTCCACGTTGGCAAATTATTTTATAAGTGACTTACATGGTGTAGATCATTACGATGTGTCTATTGTGGCCAACTCTGAAAAGCAAGCGAAAAGAAGTTTTCAGGAATGTTTTCGAACGATTAAAAAAGAAGGCAACGAAATTTTAGATGAAGAGTTTGAAGCTTACAAAAGCAGCATTACTGGATTAGTTACTCAATCTGTTTTTGAATACAAAACAAGTAATGCAAGCACTCAAGATGGTGGCCGAGAAGGTGCTGTTATATATGACGAGTTCCACGAAATGGAAGATTCAGAAATTGTTGACGTATTTTCTGGTGGTCTTGGAAAGGTTGATTGGGGAAGAGAGTTTTTCATTGGAACAAAAGGCTTTATTCGTGATGGGTATTACGATATTAAATATAGAGAATGCGAAGATATTCTAAATGGCCTAGAAGAGTTTTCAGGTATCTTCCCTTACATTTGCGAATTAGATGAAATTGAAGAAATGGACGATCCTTCTAATTGGGCAAAAGCTAACCCAGCTTTACAAGAGCCGTTGAATAAACGTGGAAGACGCTTATTTAACGAAGTAATGAAAAGGTATAAACGATTAACAAGAAACCCATCTGGTTATAACGCTTTTGTTACTAAAAGAATGAATTTTATCGTAGATAATCTTGAAAATTCAGTCGCAAGTTGGGAAGAGATTGAAGCTACTAATCGCCCGTTTTTTGAATTAGATTCGAAACCAATAGGCTCTCTTGATTTCGGTAGTGTTCGAGATTTTGCAGCATGTGGTTTGTTATTCAAAAAAGGTGATGAATTCGCATTTAAAACTTTCACATTTGCCATTAAGCATTTTTGTGATGTTCATTATGGCTATTCAAACAGTGCAAATGATTTTGGAACTGAAAAGAAAGCACCTATAAAAGAATGGGAAAAACAAAAATTGATGAAAGTAATCGATGAACCTTCATTGAATCCAATGCATGTTGTCCATTGGTTTATTGATATGCGTGAAAAGTATGGTGTTGAGAAGATAATCGCAGACAATTATAAATTAGATATATTAAGGCCGTTACTAGAGGGTGAAGGTTTCGAAGTTGAAGCAATAAAAAGACCGACTAGCATACACCCATTGTTAGCACCACGTGTAGAAGATGGATTCGCTAATAAAAAGTTCATTTTTGAAGATAATCCTTTAATGCGCTGGTATACCAATAATGTGTATGTAAAAGATACGCAAGCAGGAAAGCAATTTTTGAAAAAAGAAGAAGTAAAGCGTAAAACGGATGGATTCCAAGCATTCATCCATGCATTATACAGAGCGAATGAATTGGAAGAAAATAACGTTGATGATGTACTTGATTTTATGGATGAGATGATATTTTAGTGGGAGGGTGCTAAGTGTATAGATATTATGTCTTTGCTATAAGCGAATATTATCCTGCTGGCGGTTTGGATGATTGTGAATTTAAAACGAACGATTTAAAAGAAGCTATTGAAAAGGTAAAAACAATTGAACTTGGCGATTGGATCTATGTGTTTGATTTCATTAACGATGAAATTGTTTTTGAATTATAGTTTCAAGATGAGGAGGAGGTTATAAAACAATGAGTGGAGATAAATATGTTTATGGTTGCACCAATTGCGTTACAGAAATTTGGGCAGACAAAAGAAACTTGGAAGGTTCCGACTGTATACAAGTATTTTGTAAAGGTAAATTAATACCAAAAAGAGTTGATAGCTTTAATAAACAAGAAGAAATTATAACTCATGCTAAATACACCTGTTTTACGTGTGGACATAATGATTTAGTTACAGGTAAGAGAAAAGATTATCAAGAATTAAGACTATGTCCTTGCTGCAATGGCTTATATGTTGATATTTGGAAAATAGATAAATACAAGCATTTGAAAAACGAAGAGATTAAAGGTCGTTGCGATAAACCATACCTACAAATCACATTAGACGAATTGAATTCTGTACCTAAAGTCATTTATAAAGGTGAAGAAATAAAGCTAAAACAGGAAGTGATATTTCATTGGGAAACTGATACTGATGAATTTGGCGGTACAACGATTGAGATTGAACATGCAGAAGCAAGTTGTAAATATCAAAAATCAAAAAGAATTGAAGAACGAATAAAAAGTCACAGGAAATTTTAAAAGGAGTGTGATCCATATCTGCCAAGCTAGTGGCAAACTAGCACCTTGAAAGGATGTGATTAAAATTTGAGTGTATTTGATATGTTTAAACGAAATAAAACATTTGGAGAAGAATTCAACGATATGTTCGATTTAGAGGTTTTTGGTCTAGATGTTGACCAACGTATTTACTTAAAACAATCAGCGATTGAAACGTGTGTCAATTTAATTGGCAGAACTATTTCAATGGCTGATTTTCGTTTTATTAAAGATAAAAAGCGAATAAAACATGACTTTGATTATTTACTTAATGTCAGACCAAACAGTAACCAAAGCGCTGCATCATTCTGGAAAGACTTTATTTATACCTTAATGGTTGAAAATGAAGTTTTAGTTATTTTAAGTGATACCGATGAATTACTTATTGCTGATAACTTTAACAAAACCGAATATGCACTTTATGAAGATGTTTTTACAGATGTTACTGTTAAAGGTTATACATTTAAACGAACATTTCCAATGAGCGAAGTTATTTATATGACTTATAACAATAAGAAGTTTACTAAGTTTTTAGATGGAATGTTTAAGGATTATACAGAATTGTTTTCTCGTATGGTCGAAACAAAAATGTATGAAAATCAAATACGTGCATTAGCTGGACTAGATACAGGGCAAAACCTTGACGAAAAGAATAGGAAAAGGCTTCAAAACTTTATTGGTCGTATGTACGAAGTGTTTCGAAAAAGTGCATTTGCTATCGCTCCAAAATTAAAGGGTTTTGATTACGAAGAAGTAACAGGTAAGCATGTAGGAAAGTCACAACCCGTTAAAGAATTGGAAGAATTAAGAATAGAGACCACGAAACAAGTGGCCAATATCTTAGGGATACCAGCAGTTTTAGCTACTGGAGAATTAAGTGAATATGAAACAGCGGTAAAAGCTTATATTAAATTCACTGCTAAGCCATTGATCAAACATATAAAAGATGAATTTGCATCTAAAGTAATCGAAAAGAAAGAATATGAAGATGGTTTAAGGTTGAAAGTTTATGGTATTCGTGAGAAAGAGCCTTATGAAATAGCTAAAGAAATTTATCAAGTTAGAGGTTCTAGTGTAGTTGATGGTCATGAATCTAGAGATTGGATGGAACTAGAATATTCCGATGACCCAATACATGACGAATTCTTTGTTACAAAGAACTTTGCTACTAGCGATGAAGCAATTAAAGGAGGTGAGAATGAGTGAAGCATAAAATAAAAGGTGACATCATTTCGTGGAATAGTTCCATTTGGGATTTTAATAACAAAATGAAGTCGATTAAAGAAGATGAAGATATAACGCTTGAAATTAACTCTTATGGTGGAGATGTGTTTCTTGGTATTGATATTATGAATTCTTTACGTTCTCACCAAGGAAAGGTAACAGTAATTGTTACAGGTATTGCTGCAAGTGCTGCAAGTGTAATTGCAATGGGAGCAGATGAGATTCAGATGTATTCTAATACACAACTGATGATTCATAACGCTTGGACATTCGCTGCTGGTAATGCTAAAGAATTACGCAAGGTTGCAGATGATTTAGAATCTATTGGAGAATCAATGCTAGCATCATACACACATCGAGTTGATGCAGATACTGTTAGAAATCTACTTGATGAGGAAACGTATATGTCAGCTAAAAAAGCGAAGGAATTAGGCTTTATTGATTCAATTGTAGATGACAATGCAGAAGAGGTTGAAAGTAAAATCTTCTCTAATAAAGCGAAGGAATTCAACAGCTCTATTTCTAAAGATGATAAACAACTTGAAAACAAAATCATTAATCTTGAAGATGAAATTACAAAATTAAAACAAAAATTAAAAGAAAAGGAACAGGAACCCCAACAGCAGATTGCTGCTAAAAGAAAAGGGTTCTTTTTTTAATTCAAAAATTAGGAGGAATAATGAATGGTTATGAAATTAAAAGGAAACATGGAGAATTTTAAAGCAAAGAAAGAAGCTTATACAAAGCTACTTAAAGATGAAAATGCAACACAAGAACAAATGCAAAATGCGGTAGATGAAATGTTTACTGCTTTACAAGAAGATTTAACTACTAAAATTACAGCAGAAGCACGAAACCAATCTATGGACACCCAAGTATTAATGTCACGTGGTAGTCATGTTTTAACATCAGAAGAAACAAAGTTTTATAATGCAGCAATCGTTGATGGTGGGTTTAATGACGGTGATGTATTACCAGAAACGGTACAAGAACGTGTTTTTGAAGGATTAGTAAAAGAACGTCCACTTCTTCAAGCAATTGGTTTACAAGATTTAGGTGCTGTTACTAAGTTTATTTATTCGGATCCTACACTTGCTTATGCTTGGAAAGAGATTTTCGGAGATATTACAGGACAAGCTAACACAGCGTTTAGAGATGAGAAAATTACTCAACTTAAATTAACTGCCTTTGGAGTTATTCCGAACGATATGTTAGAACTAGGACCTAAATGGATTGACCGTTACATGGTTACTCTTTTAATTGAGTCATTAGCGGCTGGATTAGAATATGGTCTAGTTAACGGACGTGGTCCTAACCAGTCTGAACCGATTGGGTTATTAAAAGATGTTGATTCTGATACAGGTGCAGTTACGGATAAAGAATCATCAGGAACGTTAACATTTTCACCATCTGAAAAAGGACAAGTTGTAGTTGGAGAGTTATATGGTGTGTTATCTAATCTATCTAAAGATGCGGATGATAAATACCGTAAAGTCTTAAATAAAGTTGTAATGGTAGTTAACCCAATTGATTTATTAGCGGTAAATGCACGTCATACTATCCAAAATGATGCGGGTACGTTTGTTACTAATCTACCTTATAACTTAAAAGTTGTTGAATCGGAAGAAATTCCAGTTGGAAAAGCAGTATTCTTTGTACAAGGCGAATACATTGCCGCAATTGCTGGTGGGTACAAATTGAAGAAGTTTGACCAAACATTAGCGATTGAAGATGCAATGTTATATACAATTAAGCGTTTTGCTAATGGTCGTCCAAAAGATAACAAAGCAGCAGTAGTATATGACTTAGATATTAGCTTTGAAGTACCAGGCGAAGACACACCCTAATAAGCCCGAAAACTTGAACGCTAGTTCCACAGAAAACACTGTTACATTGGAGTGGGACTAGCTTTTAAGCTAGGGCTAGAGAAAGGAGAAAACAATGGGATATAATGTATATCAAGGCAATGATTTAATTATAGAAAACATTGAAGAGAAAGAGTACACTGTCGAAGGTTTAGAACCGGATACGGAGTACTCTTTTTCTGTATCTGAAATTATTGGAGACAAAGAGTCGGAAAAAGCAACAGTAACAGTTAAAACGAAACCGATTGAAGTTGAAAGTGTTGCGGTATCTCCTAAAACAAACAATCTCGAAGTTGGCGCAACTCGACAATTGAATGTCACCATTGAACCATCTAATGCAACTAATCAAGATGTAGCATATACATCAAGCGATGAAGCAATTGCGACAATCGATGCCAATGGGTTGGTTACAGCAGTTGCAGAAGGAACAACAACAATTACTGTAACGGTTGACGGTAACACTGATACTGCGACAGTTAACGTCACTGAACCAGAGCCAGACCCTGAGCCGGAAGAATAAGAGAGGTGATCTAATTGGTCACAGATGATTTACTAAAAGAATTTAAAAACAGAATGCACATTTTTCACGATGGAGAGGACGATAACTTGAAACAGTTGTTGTCCTTTTCGATTGCTTTCATTGAGTCACGAATTGGTGAATTTGATATTGATGATCATAAGAAAGCGAAAGAATTAATTTTTGAAAGAACGCGTTATGCCTATAACGATGCACTTGAATACTTTGAAGATAATTTTTTAAGTGAAATTTTATCTTTAAGTATTGAAAGTTTAGGTGATGAAGATGTGGAAGAATGAATATAAAGCACCTAGATTACGTAGTGGAGATTTACGTATCTCAGTAATTTTTTATGAATACGAAGAAAAGACAGGACCAATGCCAGGTCAACAAGAAAAGAAAATCTTGTTTGAATGTTTGGCGAAAGTAGATAGTGTTTGGCTTAAAGATATGGAACGCGCTAAACAGAATGGAACACTTTCAGAGGTTACTGTTATTATTCGAGATCCAATTGGTAGTTACGTACCTACAAACAAGCATTTTGTTAAGATTAAGGACCCTCTTTATCCAGAACCTTATAATATCAAACACGTTCAGCCTGATGTGCAGGACCGTAGTTTTATTAACATTGTTGGGAAGTTAGCGACATGAGCGGTGTTAAGATAACTGGACTTAATGAGTTGTTTGGAAGACTAGATGAACGTTTTGGTAAAGAAAACATGAGTCGTGTTAGTGATGCGGCATTACTTGCAGGTGCGAAAGTGTTTGTCGAAGCTTTAAAGGCATCTATTGGTACTGGTGGTAAATACGCTAAAGGATGGACGGTTGAAGATATAACGATTGAAGGACCTGTTTACATTGCTGGAGAAAAAGTAGTAAAGATACACTGGAATGGTCCACATGGTCGCTATCGTATTATTCATTTAAACGAATACGGAACGGTGAGAAATCCTAATCCGCCTAGAAAAGGGGCTATTGCTAGAGCGATGCGAAATGCAGAACATGCTTATCGAAATGCAATTAAACAAGCGATATTGGAGGGGATATGATGATATGGAAAATTTATAATGCATTAATTGCTGACCCAATTATTAAAGACTTGGTAGATGATCGAATCAAGTTTTATAAATATCCAGAGCCAAATGTGTTAAAAGAAACACATATCATCATAGATCCTTTAGATGTACCTAAGCCGGGTAATTATGCAGATGATAATTGGCTAACAGATGACTATTTGTATCAAATAGACGTTTGGTCAAAAGATATGGACGAAAGAGATTTAATCTCCAATAAAATTAGGAAAATCATGTGGAAATTAAATTTAAAGCAATTATCGGGTGGAGTAGATGAATACGATAGCGAATTTGATATTTATCGTGACGCTCGTAGATACCGAGGAAAAGCATACAGGGAAGATTTTGACAGCTTATAGGCTGTCTTTTTTATATTAAATTATAGGAGTGATTATGAATGGCAACAGAAGAAAAGAATTATTTATCCTTTACAGGATTGACACACTTTTATTACGGAACTACCAAAGATGATGATACAGGAATTAAAGAAGAGCAGGCTGAACGAATTAAGTTTTTACAAAACATCAATATTACAACTCCACAGGATATTGTAAAAGCATTCGGTGATAATATGACTGCAGAAATGGCAGTATCAACAGATGCCACAGGACTTACAACACAATTTCACAAGCTACCGATTGAAGACCGTACGATAATTTACGGTTGGGAAAAGAACGGTGAAATGGTAGGCCTACCAGGTGACCCGAATCCACCTTATGTAACTTGTATGTTTACCAGAACAATGGAAGATGGATCTACAGAACATATTGGATTTACAAAAGGTAAATTTAAAATCGCGGATGTAGAAGGACAAACAAAAGGTGACTCTGTAGAATTCGGTAGCGACAATACAGAAGGTGAATTTATGCCACGCAAGGTTGAAGGTTTTGAAAAACTAATGACTTATATCATTGCCAGCGATAAACCTGGAGAAACGACTAATCGTGACGCATTGTATGAAATGATTTTCGGTGTTCAATTCCCAAGTGAAGAAGGCACACCCTAAACAGCCCGCAAACTTAGCGGGCGAAGTAACGGAAAATACGATTAAATTAACGTGGGATTAGAGACTGATTAATTTCGGTCTCTTTTTTTGTACTTATTTATTGGAGGTTATTAAATGGCTAATTTAAAAAGAAATATGATTCAACTTATTAAAAATCCAAAAGAAGTGAATGAGGGCGCTGAACCGGAGTTTGAAAAAATTTGGACAGTACCTTTTATATCTTTTAGAACATCAAGAGAAGCGGCTTCTTTAGTTAGCGAAATGATAGCTAACAAAGAATTAACCGATGAAATGAAGAATGATAAGGTAGCAGACTTTCTTTGCGAAAATGCATTTGGAGGAAAGATTACAAAAGAAGATATTTTCGAAAGATTACCTGGTCCTGGACTAACAGAAGGTGAAAGTGGCCAAGCAGAACTTGAAAACATTCTTTTGTTTGTCGCTAACGGTCAACAAACAGAATCAACAAAAAACTTCCTAGCGGAGAAGAAATAACTCCGCAAAAATTAGTTGAAATGATGGACAAGTTTGCGCGTGATTTGATGAAGCAAGGAAAAGACATAAACGAAATTTTAGATATGCCAGTTCATTATGTTATGCAGATTTTAGAAGAAAAAGTTGAAATAAAACAAGCAAATTCATTTTTTGATTTGTTAAGTTAGGAGGTGCAGAGTTTTGGAAAATATTAAGGGTTTTGCGATTGAACTAGACTTAGACCATCTATCCGTTGATAGGGGGCTTAAGGGTTTACAAGACAACTTGAAAACAGTAAATAGCGAAATGAAACGCAATATGTCGGCGTTTGATTACAGTGAGAAAAGCGTTAAAAAGTACGAAACAAGCTTATCTGGTATGAATAAAAAGTTACAAGTTCAAAAGCGCGCAGTTGCTGAAGCCGAAAAAGAGTATAAGAAAATGGTCGATGAACATGGCCGAGGATCTAAGGAAGCTGAAAAGGCAGCACAAGAATATAACAACCAAGCTGCTGCACTGAATAACTTAGAAAGATATATCGAAAAAACAAAAGATGAACTTGCAAAGTTTACTAGACAACAAGAAATAGCTGAATCTGGTTGGACAAAATTAGGCGACAAGCTAGAAACTTATGGTGGCAGACTAAAAGGCTTCGGCGACAAAATGACTGATGTCGGAAGTACCTTAAATAGAAAAGTGACATTACCTTTAGTCGCATTAGGTGGTATTGCTGGTAAGGTTGGTTCTGACTTTGAAGCCGGTATGTCAAGAGTTGGCGCAGTATCTGGCGCGAGTGCTGACGATATGGAAAGACTAGAAGAAAAAGCAAGGGAAATGGGTGCAACAACTGTTTTTAGTGCATCTGAAGCAAGTGACGCTTTTTATTACATGTCATTAGCAGGTTGGAAGGCATCGGATATGCTAGATGGTATATCTGGTGTAATGGACTTAGCAGCTGCATCTGGAGAAGATTTAGGACTTGTATCGGATATTGTTACAGATGGTTTAACTGCATTTGGTTTATCAGCAAAAGAAAGCGCTAGAATGGCCGATGTTTTAGCAAGTGCTAGTGCCAACGCGAACACTGATGTTGCTGGATTAGGACAAGCATTTAGTTACGTTGCTCCTGTTGCTGGTGCATTAGGCTATACAATGGAAGATACATCTAAAGCGATTGGTTTAATGGCTAACAGTGGTATTAAATCAACTAAAGCAGGAACAGCGCTACGAACAATGATGACAAACCTTGCTAAGCCTACCAAAGAAATGAAAAAAGCTATGGATAAATACGGAATCTCTCTTACTGATAGCGAAGGAAACATGAAGTCGTTTGATGATGTGATGTTAGATTTACGTAAAGGTTTAGGTAAATTAGATAAGGACCAACAAGCAGCAGCCGCATCTACTATCTTTGGTAAAGAAGCAATGTCAGGTGCTTTAGCGATAGTTAACGCGAGTGAAGAAGATTATAAAAAACTATCCAAAGCAATTAATGAATCGGATGGATCAGCTAAAAAGATGGCTGATACCATGCAAGATAACTTGCAAGGTAGTATCAAAGAACTTAAGTCGATGGCAGAAGATCTATTTATTGAAATGTATAAGAATTTAAAGCCAACATTTGAAAGTATCATTGATAGCGCTAAAAACTTAACGAAATGGTTTGCGGATTTATCGCCAAAGACACAAGAGAATATTGTTAAGTTTGGTTTGTTAGCTGCAGCCGCAGGACCAGTATTGAGTGTGTTTGGTAAAGTGGCCGGTGGTGCCGGTACGATTTTATCAGTGTTTGGTAAAATAAGTAAAACATTAGGTGTCGCAAGTGCTGGTAGTGGTTTGTTAGCTTCCTTCTTAAGTTTAGGGCCTTTGGCAGTTGGTGGAATTGCAATTGCTGGATTAGTTGGAATTGGTACGGCAGTTTATAAGCTTATGAAACGTAAGGATAAATTAAACGAAATATCTACTGAAACAGCTGAAAAGCTTTATGATGAAGCTCAATCGCTTGAGAGTTTAGCTGATGAATATGACAAGTTAACAAGTAAAAGCAAATTAACAAAAGATGAATTTATGCGATTGGTTGATATTCAAGCCGAATTAAATAGAACTTCAGATTCAAAGAAAATTGAAAGATTGCAAAACGAATATGAAAAACTCCAAAAGAAAAGTGGTTTATCAGCTGATGAAGTTGGAAGGTTAATCAGTGTAAATAATGACATTGTAGAACAATCACCAGCTGTTGAAAAAGCTTATTCTAACCAAGGAAATGCAATTGTTGATTCTACTGATGATTTGCGGGATTATATCGCTACTATTTATGAGATGTCCCAACTTGAAATGGAAATGGAACGAGCAAAAGCTTTAGAAAACGAAGCTACTTTAAGGAAAGAAAATAAAGAGTTATCTAAGGATATATTAGATGTTGAAAAAGACATTCAATTTTTACTTGATAACAGAAGTTTATCAATGGAGGACTTAAACGATAAACTGGAAGAGAATAGAAGAAAACATGCCGATATAAACACTACAGAAGAAGAAAAGGCTCAATTGTTACGCGAACATAACCTTTTAGAAGATATAAGGAATGGAAAGTTCGAAAAATCTTTAGATAATCTAAAAGAGCAACGTGACGAAATGAAAAATAAAATTGAACTTAATGACCAAGAACTTGCGAAGTTAGATGCAATAAACGAGCAATACAAAGAAATGCTTCTTGGTAGTATTGGCATAAATGATGAAAATGGCGAAGGTTTAGAAATACTCGATAAGCAACTAGAAAATTTACGAAAACAGAAAAAAGAATTTGAAAAGAACACTACCGAAGCAGATAAGCAAACAGAAGGTTACAGAAAAAACCTAAAAATATTTGATGATCAAATTAAAAGACATGAAGATATAAGAGATGAATTAAACCGAGAATTAGGTTTGCAATCTGAAAAGACTAAAAAAGAAGAAATAATGAATCAACTACTCCAAGAGGAAACAGAACACAACCAAAGAACTCATGATGCTATGAAGAAGCAAGGGGAACAAACCGACAAGAATAACAAGAAAACTGATATTGGAGTAGAAAAAGAAAAAGAGCGTACAAAAGAAGCTGGTAAAGACGTTGATAAAAACGTAACTGTTAAAGATAATGGTACAGTCAATGACCTAAACAAACGAGCAACTGAAGCTAAAGATAAGCGTGTATCAATGGTTGCTGTCGGAGTAGCATCTTTAAATAAGGTAGCGAGTGAAGCTAAAAACAAGAACGTAAATTTAAAGGCTCAAGGTCTTGCTAATATTAATAGTTTGGCATCTAAGCCTGTTACCAAAACAGTTAACTTTAGAGCAGGTAGAGCAGTAGGAACTATCGGAGTTGCCAGCTTATTTACTTATGCAAAAGGTACACCAGCAGGAGGACATCCTGGTGGTTTAGCTGTCGTTGGCGATGGTGGAGGAAGTGAGTTAGTAACCTTACCAAGTGGACGAGCGTTTTTATCTCCATCAACTGATACTTTGCTTGATTTACCAAAAGGATCTCATGTTACACCACATCTAGAAACGAATCGCATTTTAAAATCAATTAAGTTTTATGCAGAAGGTACACCTAACTTTGGTAACAGTGATTTTACTAGGTTACTCATGGCTAATAGTAGGATGAGTGATGATGATAATAATGTTGGTGTAAAAAGAGGAACCGATAGCAGTGGTGATTCTTATGTAAAAGAATTGTTGAGAGCAACGCTTCAACAAAATAAAATCCTAACAAAGTTACTAAATAAAAACTCAGATATCGTTATGAATGATCGTGTGCTAGGAAGCGAAATAGAACCAGTTATTACTGAAATACAAAACAGAAATAAGGGCAACAAAGAAATGTTCGTATAAAGGTAGGTGAAATAAACTTGAAATTCAATGGTATTGAAAAAGATTATTTAACCGTATTGAGGGGAAGAAATCGTCCAGCATGGGCTCCAGTAAATCGAAATATTATAACGACATTGAATGTGCCTGGTGGTTATTTAACTAGTTCACAAACCGAGATAAGAAGAATAGATGTACCCGTTTTTCTGATGGCTGAAAACTTCCCTGAATTACAAAAGTTAAAAGAAGATATGGCAGAATGGCTTATCCATAAAGAACCTAAAGAATTGATTTTTAAAGATGAACCGGATCGTATTTATTATGCGTTAGTTGATGGCGGTGTGGATTTAGATGAATTAATTCGTTGGGGCGATGGAGTAATTAGCTTTATTTGCCCTGACCCTTTTAAATACGGCCAAGAAAAACTATTAACCTTCCCCTCATCTGGAGTGCTCACTTTTGAAAACGAGGGCACTGCCGAAACGGAACCAATTATCGAACTAACCGCAAAGGATAAAGCTACATTTGCAATGGTGGCAAATTCTGAGGGAGAGTATAATTTAATTGGTAAGCCGGCTGATGTAGATGAAACAATAGTTGATGAAAAAACACCAATACTTGATGAAATTGGTGATACAATCAGCAGTTGGACTCAAACAGGACAAGGAAACTTTACGAAAGGTAGTTTAGGAATACAAGTCGGCTCATACGGTAGTGGCACAGGCTGGCATGGTCCAGTTGCTGAAAAAGAAATTACTCCAATTGAAGATTTTGAAGTTGAATTTGTTATTAATATAACGAATGAACATCAACCGGAACGAACATTCCAAGTGTCGATTAATTTGTTTGATGAGTTTTTACAAGAAATAGGCATGATGCGAATGTGGGATAGAAGCGAATCCCGTTTTAATATGGTAGCTGATACAAGGTTAGGGTCTTATACTGGCAGTCCATCAGACGTTTATTTTACAGATTATCAAAATTACAGCCATCCGAATTTAAGAGTTTGGAACGGAATCATGCGTTTAACAAGAAAAGGGAATCTGTTTGAAATTTATATAGCTAGAGTTACGCAGCAAGGTAAACATGGTTATATATTTAAAGAAACATTTCGTGATGTCGACAACCGATTTACAGGTAGGTTAAAAGAGATTCACATCGACATCAAAAAATTTGGCGCATTTGGAGCAAACGAAATAGGAATTAACCGCGTTAAAGTAAGTCAATTAAATGATTTAACAGTTGACCAAACACCTTATATTTTAGATGTTGGGGACGTTGTTACGTTTGATCATAAAAATAAAGATATTTTATTAAATGGAGAATCCCGAAAAGATTTAAAGAATTTCGGAGGTTCTTTTTTTGACATCAATAAAGGTGTAAACACATTAACAGTATCGCCAGAAGGTGTATTTGATGCGGAAGTAACGTATAGGGATAAATATTTGTAGGAGGTGTAGAGATGCTAAACAAAAAACAGTTAAACAGAATAGAAAAAAAGATGGACAGAATCCTTAATTTATTAGAAGAAAAGAATTCTGTCGCGATGAAACCAACTAAAATTATTCAACCAAAAGAATCAATGTGGGTAAAAACAAATATAGATTCAGCTAAAGTAGCAGAAGTCATTTATCCTTCTGCAACTCATTGACAACTCTTTCAATCAGTTCAACAGTAAATAAACGGTTATTTTTGTTGGTAATACCTATTAAAGGTGCAATGATTTCTTGTATTATTTCTGATGGACTATACGGCTTACCGCTTACAGAGTTGATAAAATCTTCTATTTCCTTTTGGTTTTTTGAGACAGTTTCTTCTTCAATATCGGAAACTATTTGCCAAACATCAACTTTATTCATCACATTCACCCCCTTCTTTGTCATTATTCGACAACAAAGGGGTTTTTCCTTTAATAAAAGGATTTACAGCGAAAGGAGGACTCTTATTGATCCATATTTTAGATGGTCAAAACGACGAAATATTAGATTATATTACACTAGATAATGTAATCAGCGACACACACAGAAAATCATTAGAAGATACATTAGAAACATATGATGCGATTGTTCTTGGGAATAAAGAATATGTAGAACATTTAGCAAAACGCAATCGAATTATCATCCCCGATGAAGATGAAACACTGCGTGAACTAATAATTTATGAAGTTGACCGCTATCGTGATTCGGAAGGTCAAAAAGCACACTTTTTTAGTCATGCAAGTTATTTAGAATTAAAGAAAGCATCAATCGTTTATCCTAATACCTTTACTGGTACAGCAAGCCAACACATCGGTAGGAATCTAAATGATACAGGTTGGCAAGCAGGTGTTGTAGAAGTTAGTGGAAATATAAAAATCGAAGTCGAAAACCATACGAATCCTTATGAAATGCTTAGAAGAATAGCAAAAGAATTTGAAGGAGAATTACGTTTTAGAATTGAACATGATGGAGAAAAAATTACTGGTCGTTATGTTGATTTATTAGAACGTATTGGTCAATGGCGAGGAAAAGAAGTAACGCTAGGTAAGGATTTAGAAACGATTAGAAGGGTTGAAAAACAAGATATTGTCACAGCTTTATTAGGACTTGGTCCTGAAAAAGAAGATGGTACACGTCTAACTGTTTTGGTAGAAGATAAAGATGCTTTACAACGTTGGGGTAGGATTGACAAAAATGGTAACATACATCATTTAATCGAACCTTATGAAATCCAATCCGAACGTAGTGAAATGACAGTTGCTGAAGCAAGACAATATACACGAACAGCATTAAATAAACGTATCAACTCACAAGTAACGTATGAAACTACAATAATCGATCTAGCAGATGTTGCTGGACTAGAGCATGAAGAAGTATTCTTTGGAGACACCATCCGCATTAAAGATGAAGATTTTATACCACCATTATATCTTGAAGCGCGTATTTTTGAGATGGACCGCAGTCTAAAACAAAAAGCGAAGAAGGACATAAAACTAGGTGACTATATCGAATATACGGAAGAAGAAGTTAATACACTGTGGGCGCAATTACAAGCGGAAATACAGCGTAGAATAGAGAAAATCGTACTTGTAAACATTGAATCTAGTGGAGGAATTATATTTAAAGAAAGTGGAAGAACAACCGAATTAACCGCTAAAACATTTGTCGGTGGCTCCGAATATGACGAAGACGGAACCGTATATGATTATTTATGGTCGATATATGACAAAGACGGTAATTTTCTAACCGCTGAAAATGGAAAGAGTTATTCTCTTGAAACATTTGCTGTTGAGTTTTACGAAAGATTAACCGTACGAATATATGTCGGAAAAGGCGCGGAAGTTTATGCACAAACTGAAATCACTTTAACGTTTGTAAAAGACGGAGAAAAAGGGGATAAGGGAGATGATGGGGGAGATGGTCCGCCTGGACCTCCGGGTGATAAGGGCGAGGACGGAGAACCGGGAAGAAGCGTTGTAGAAGTAAGTGAGCAATACTATATGTCTACGTCTAATTTATCGCCGACAGGCGGGGCATGGTTAGATGATAAACCTCCACATACTGCTGATAAGTTTTTATGGGTACGCACAAAAGTTACTTACGATAAAGCCCCCTTAATTGAGTATACAACACCAATTTTAGATGATGGTTGGATTGCGCTTAGTACAGCTGATGGCAATAATACAATAATATTTGATGATGTTGCCCCACCGATTGAAGGACGTAAGCCAGGTGACGTTTGGTATGATACTGCAAATGATAATCGTATGAGTAAATTTGACGGTAACCAATGGACAGTTGCTCCAATAGGAGAGCGTGCAATAGCTACCGAATCAATTACAGCTTTACACATCAAGTCTTTATTTGGTTTAAATGTTAATGATAAATTTGTTGTAGATGAACAGGGTAATGTTACTTTTTCGGATAGAATTGAAGGGGCGCACGGTATATTCGGAAAAGTCGCAGTAACGAGTGAGGACTTTAGCTTAAAAGATGAAGTTTCAGGTTTAGAGTTTTCCGCGGTATCAAAAAGGAATTTACTGCAAGACCATTCTTTCGAACTTTTGCCGCAAGACCCTAACTCGATTAACCAAGAAGCGGTTGACCGAAATTACTTAGGAATCATGCCGAATAAAGGTCCGTTTGATCAATCGCCTTGGGAAAGGTCGGGAAGTCCGAAAGTAGCTATACAATTTGCTCCAGATAGCCGAGATGCAATTGCCATCTACGGAGATAAAGCGGCAGTAGTACGAAATGGGGATTTTGTTAGACAGTACGTGCATGAAGGCATTGGAGCAGGTGGAACATATTCATTGAGTGGTGAATTTAAACGACAATGGAACGCTCCTGCAGGCGGTGAGCCTTTGTTTATGGTAAGACATCGAGGCGGTTTGAATGAGATTAAAGCGACGATTATAAGCGAAGGTCTCGGAGAAGTGAAATCTGATTACACTGCAGAAAGAAAAGGAGTTAGTTTTACAGTTCCGTTAGATTTTGAAGTAGAAGATTCCTTAGAAATAATCGTCTCCGGTAGAAACGATAGATGGGTACATGTTGATGGTGTGATGTTAAACGAAGGTGACAGACCAGCGAACTATAGTCCTGATGATGGTACTTGGTTATTTACAAAGGGTATTTATCGTCCATATAATCGCATGCCCGTTTTATGGGCAGGAGGAAGATATCCAACCGCATCTCAAGTGACGACTCCAGAAAGAGCGATAACCGATTGTACAAACGGGTGGATATTACAATGGCAAGCATATGACCCTGGTACTGGTACAGTGGGTACACACTATCAATATACGCATATCCCAAAGGCTCACGCTTTATATAACAGCGGTCGAGGGATAAGGGTTGTGCTAAGACGTAACCTTGATGATGATATAATCAAGTACATTTATATTAACAGTACAGGTATTACCGGTCATGATGGTAACTCCAACGCACCAAATAACAGAATGGTGCTATCGGGGGTGTATGAGTATTGAGTACATGTAACGTTTGTGGTCAAGAAATTTGTGTTTGTTGTCCTACGTGTCATTATGATTGGTGCGAATGTGACGAAGATGGGGAAGAAACTTTTGTGGAAGAAAAGACTATTTATTTTAACGTAGATGCGGACGGTTATATATCTGAATGGGGTACGGATAACGGTGACTTTAAAATGAAATTAGATGGAGATCATCCTTTTTTTAGCTCTGATCATCATTGTTGGTTATACCGAGATGGCGGAATAGTTTTTAATGTGGAAAAACAGATACAACGAGAAGATGAAAAAAATAAGCAAGACAATAAGTTAACCGAAAATGAAATGTTAGCAATGGCTATCATGGATTTAACGGAATTAATAATGGGAGGGATTGATTAATGTTGGCTTTATTATACGCGACTTATATTATCAAAGGATTAAAGAAATTTAGTGATGTACCTGGTCTATTAAAGGACGATGTAAGACAAGCATTGAATGATATGGATATGGGGCATCTAGCCAATTAAACGCTGAATAAGCGTTATTTTTATGGTTAATTTTTCCTCCCTGTCGTATTATGTAAATATGATGGGGAGGGATAGAATGACGTTATTGTTGGCTTTTGCAACAACAGATTTTGTTTATTTTAGTGGGGATAATAGGATAACCCAAGTGGATGATGAAAAAGTATATCATGATGATATACGAAAAGTGTATAGAATTAATAACCATGCTATGTTTGCCTTCTCAGGAGATTATAACGTAACTGTTTCATTGACAAATTTTATTAAAAGTCAGTCATTTTTGAATTCTAATGTGCAGGCAATTGCTCGGAAAATTAGTAGATATCTTAGAAACATTTTGAATGAAAATAAAATGATTCAGCAAGGTGTTTTTATTGGTGGAGTTGGCGATGGTAATAAAATAACGATGATTAACATGGGACATGAAGACAACTTTAAGCTAAAGAAAATAGTTCCTGAACAAGATCATATAAAATGGGAAATTAGATCATCGATTATTTCACCCTACGAATATATTGATGAAAGCGTAAAAACCTCTGTGGCAAATGGAGAAATTATAGATTTAGATAAAATAGAAAAAATTGTTGCGGGAGTGTATAAGTTTGTAAGTGATAATGATGCTTATGTAAGCCCGACCTATAACAAAGATTATATATTACTTCGAAGTTAGAGATCATTAATGAAAGATCTCTTTTTTTATGCTTAAAAACAGACAAATACGAGAAACGTCTCACAAATAAGGGGGTCAACATGACACATGAAAAGGATGTGGAGGATATGCCTCACGCACAGCTCCAAGGGGATTTAGGCCCTTTGGTTAATAACATGAACAGCAAGTTAATGCAACACTCCGAAGAGATAACAAGACTTAAAACACAAAACGAAAACATTTTCTCGAAACTAGATGGCATGGAATCAAAGGTGGATAGCATTGGCAATAAAATCGATCAGGGGAACGAGAAAAACGAGAAGATATTTAATCAATTGTTAGATCATCACTTAGGTATTAAGCAATCAGATAATGCAAATAAGTGGAAACTATTGACCGCCATTTTAGGTGGTGGCGGATTAATTAGCGGAATCGCTATAGCTTTAATCAGTATATTTTAATAGGAGGTCATTAAATGTTAGAACTATTAAACGAATATCTAGTACAAGAAGCGCTGGTAGTTATTCCGGTGCTTTTAATTTTGGGTAAAATTATTAAAGGTACAGACATGATTAAGGATAAATTTATCCCTGTTACGCTATTGGCAGTAGGGATTGTATTTGCTTTATTTTTAATCGGTTTAAATGCAGATGCAGTATTACAGGGGATATTGGTTGCTGGAGCCGCAGTATTTGGACATGAGTTGTATAAGCAATCAAAGAGTGACGAGTAATCGTTGCTCTTTTTTTTAGTTGTTTATTATGTACAGGCTTTTTTGATAAAGCATAAATTAAATGGAGGAGTGTTATTATGACAAAAATTATCGACCGAAGAAAACAAGCAATGGGCGGTTATTCCAAACGTAATGTTAACCAAATTAAAAATATCGCTATCCATTACAGCGCTACAAAAGAAGGAAGTTCAGCAGCGTTTGAAAATTTTTGGAAAAACTCACGTGGCTGGGTAACAGGTGGCTATCACGAGGTTGTCCTTGTTAACGGTGACGTGGAATTAAACTATGATCCAACTGTAATCAGTAATGGAGTTTATGGACATAACACAGTAACATATAACATTTGTTATGTTGGTGATGGCAAACCAAATGAAAAGCAACTGAAATCATTACAAGCACGAGTGAAACGTGCCAAGCAAGCATATGGCATTAAGGATATTAATATCAAAGGACACAGAGAGTTTAGTGGCCAATCTACATCATGCCCACAAGTAAACGTTGCTGCAGCTATTGTAGGAGTCTTGGGCAGTATTGCAGTGGATAAAGAAAAGCCAGCTGCTAAACCAAATGTTGATGGTTATATTGCACGTATCCAACGCTGGGTAAACACGTACTCATTTAACAATATTGCTGTAGATGATAAGTATGGACCAGCTACACATAAAGCATTGGTTAAAGTTTATCAGCATGAGTTAAACAAGCAATTCAAAGCAGGTTTATCAGTAGATGGTATTCCGGGTGTTAAAACAGATGCTGCAGCTGTTACAATTAGGAAAGGCGCAAAAGGTAATCTTACTAAAGTATTGCAAGCATTTCTATTTGTTAAAGGGTATCAGTTGTCAGTAGACGGCATCTTTGGGGATATTACCGAAGAAATGGTTAAAGCGTTTCAGCATGATAATAAATTAACTGCAGATGGTTTACCTGGTAAGGCTACGTTTCGGAAGTTGACTAGGAGATAAAGTAAAAAGAGCGCTTAATTGCGCTCTGATTATTTTACGTCTACCCACTATAATATATTTTATTTAGTCCCAACTAGTCCCAAATCTAGCCCCAACTCTATTCATTAGTAAACCTTATCTTGCATTATTAATTCCCTAGACAAAAACAAAGAACCCTGTTATTATAGGTTTTGTGTTAATAAATGTAATTTCTTTCTTAATACTGAAACTATGTTTGTATGTTTGAAATAGAAGTAATTATAGCACCCAAAACCATTGTTACTATAGGTTTACGGGTGCTTTCTTTATTACTTAGCCCCAGTAATAGCCCCAATCAGTGAATCAGAAAAAGCTGAAACGGTTTTAGTTTCCATATTTCTAAACGAATGAGCGTATACGTTATAAATCATTTCTAAAGTGTTCCCTAAACGATCTGCAATATCTGGAGGCGGAATTAATGCATTAATTAAAATCGTTGCATGAGTATGACGAAGTCCATGCGGTGTTATGTTTTTTAGGTTGATCTTATTTACTTTCAAATGATTATACAATTTTCTGAAAAAGACATTTAAATAAGTATAATAAACTGGTTCGCCACCACTCAGTATAAAAACTAGATCATCATCAGTTAGCTTATCGCCGCAAGAAAACTTTTCTTGCTTACACCATTTTTTATATACTTTTATGGTATTCATAACTTTGGTATCTACCTCAATAGTTCGATAACTATTCTCTGTTTTCGGAGTTCTTCTGTTTTCATAATCTCTTGTTGCCTCTACGGTGATGGTATTTTCTTTAAAGTTAATTTCGGACCATTTAAGAGCATACGCTTCCCCCGAGCGAAGACCGCTATATGCTAAAAGGTAAGTCATAGTCCACTCTGTTTTATTTCCTAGTTTTTTCGCATAATGCAGAAATGTATTTAAATCTTTTGGCTCTAAAAAATTCTCAAGGCTTTTATTGTATCTTATTTTAATATTACTAAAGCGATTTCGTACAATCATTTCTTCATTTACTGCAAAGTTCACTGCAGTTTTGAAAGTGGCATGGAATGCACGTAATGTACCTTGGCTATACCCTTCTTCGCTTAGGAAGTTCAAAAAATCACGTTCATAGGTTGAAGCCTTTAATGTACTAACTTTATAATGACCAATTAAATTATTAATTGCTCTAATTCCTTGTTTATGATTTTTGATAGTTGTTATTTTCCAGTTACGTTTTTTGGTTTCAAACCAAATTTCTAATAACTGGGATACGGTCATTTGGCTGTATTCGATTTGCGTTGTATTTCCATCCATTAGATCGACTTTGACCTTTAATAAATCTCTTACAGCATCCTCTTCCGTTTTAAAACCACTCTTTTTCTTTTCTTTTCTTTTTCCAAGTGCATTATAATATTTATGTCGATACATGTAACGCTTTTGTCCACTCTTAGTAAAGTAGTAATAAACTTCATTTTCCTTCGTTTTGTGTAATTTCATTATTATCCATCCCTTATATACGTGGGTAGACGTTTATGGGTTGGGACAATAAAACAATACATCACCTCCTTTAATTAGAATGTATGTTCGCATGTGAGGTTAAAAATTTTTAATAAGAAATTGTTTTGGTATTCCATAGTGTTCAATCGCTTCATTAACAGTAATAGAATCAATAACATCGTGGGTAAATAATAAATTAACAGCGAAAACATTCGCTTCAACTTCCAATCTATCAGTAGAGAATAGAGTGCTTGCTTTTAAAAATGCTGTATTTTCATTGGGGTGTAATATAGCATGTCCAAGTTCATGGGCGATTGTGAATAATTGTTTTTCATAACTTAAGTTTTCATTTACATTAATAACAGATACTCTGAAGTCCCTAATATGAAAACCAAAAATATTACCTAAGTTAGCGTATCTTATCACAATACCCATACATTTTATAATTTCTATTGGGTCACGCGTACCATGCTTTTTTATTAAATCATCGACCTTCTTCCTAATTGCCACCATAATACCACTCCTACTTACGGTAATCTTTTCGAGTGAACTTACGTTTAGCAATTCTCTTAGCGATTCGTAACGACTGCTCTAATGATGCAATAAATAACTCTTTGTCTTCTTCGTCTAGATCGTCAGGAGTACTGCCATCAGCCATAGCAAAACCACTATTGCTAAAATCATTTATTATATTCTCAATTTCCTTTTGTATATCTCTCTCGTCTTTATCAGTTAAATCATAGTAGCGTTTTTTATCTGTACGACCTAGTATGTAGTCAACAGATACATCGAAGTAGTCTGCGATTTCCTCTAATTTATCTGCACCAGGGTTTTGAGTCTTTAACCGATATAAAGTATTTTTCGAATAACCTAATGAAATTTCTAACATATTAATGGATATTCCTCTTTCGTCACATAAAATCTTAACTCTATCAAATACCGTCATATCAACCATCCTTAAGTGCTTAAGGAATAAAATTAAACTTTTTGCATAAAATAATTGACATAATTATGCTTTTAGTTTAATATTACATTCATAAGCTATTTAATCAGCTATAAAAGACAATAAAAAATACGACCTATCAAAATACATTTTTCGTTGGGGAACGGTTTAAATGTGATATTACAGGCTTTTATAAGTCTTATTTAGCTATGGGTTTATATTAAACTATTCGCATAAAAATGTCAACGTTTTAGCTGATTTTATAGCTTATAAATTAAAAGAAAGGAGAACCAAAGATATGTCAAACGAGGAATTCAGCATAAGAGCACGCGCAAAATTACGTGAAGCTGGCATGACACAAACGGACTTAGCTAAAAGTCTAGGAATCACACAAGCTTACTTATCAGATATTTTATTAGGAAAACGAGCTGGTAAAAAAGCACAAGAACATTTAAAAAAGGTGCAACATATTTTAGGAATTAAGCGAGGTGATTAAATGATTCCTACAGCGCAAGTAAACATAAAAGTGGACGAGCATCAAGTAAGGGAATTCATCGAACAGGAACTTAAAAAACAGATACATCAAAACTTACTATTAGTAGACATCAATAAACTATCTGAAATCACTTGCATGTCAGTTCGTTATCTTGAAGATGAAATACTGAACGACCCAAGGGTGCGTATTCATGAGCGAAAGAAAAGGAGAAAACGATGGTGGATTTATGAGCCGACAATAAAAGCGATCATAAATATTTTAGATGGATGGCAATAAAAAAATAAAAACGTGGGTAGACGTTTAAGTTTAAAAAAGTGTTGGGGTAGAAAGGAGCGAACCAATGAGTGATAAGTTTACTGATACTTGTTTCTATATTGGCCTTGGGGTCATGTATTTATTTTTATTATTCGTGACGGTGAGAGCATTATGCTGAATCAATTTTTAGGGTGGGAGTTGTTGGTAGTGGTTTTTACAGCATCGTTTTTATGGGCATTGTTGGCGATATAAAAATAATCAGTTTTATTATTAGTAACGGGGAGGGCAAAGCGATGCCATGAAAGGAAATAAAATCACGTTTTCTAGCTATTTGGAAGAGTGGTACGAAACTTACAAAGAACCGAAAGTTAGGTTAGTTACACAACAAGCATACCGAATTGCCATTAAACATATTAATAATGACCCTATTGGATCCATGGAATTTAAAAAGATTAGCAGAAAAGATATGCAAGAGTTTTTTAATAGATTTGGGATTACAAGAAGAAAAACAACGGTTTTAGATTTCAAAGGATTAATTAATAGCTGTTTTGTTGATGCCATGCATGACGGTTTTATAAAAATAAATCCAGTTGCAAGAATCGAAATAGTTAGCATTGAAAGTACCTGGAACCCTGCTCAATTAAGGGAAATAAGAGAAGAAAAGAAATGGCTAGAAATTAGTGAGTACAAGAAATTTAAAATGTATGTTATATCTTTACTCAATTTGTCATTTCAACAAAGCGAAAAAATACCATTAGACCTAAAAAATAATAACAAAACTGCCTATAAATTAAATGCGAAAAATTATCCGACGCAAATGACTCTTATGGTTATTTACGTGGCCATGAAAACTGGTGCAAGATTTTCAGAAATTTTAGGAATCACAAAAGAAGATTATGATTTTGAAAATAATAGCTTGTTTGTAGAAAAAACGTGGGATTATAGATTTTTAAAAACTTTTACTATGACAAAAAACACATCCAGCATCCGAGAAATACCATTGGATAAAGAGTTTTCAATCGTGTTAAAAAACTATCTTCATTGGGTGGATAAATACGATATCGTTCTAAATCAAGGAGCGTTATTTGTAAAAGATAAAGAACAAGTTCACAATTCAGTGTTTAATGATTTGCTAAGGAAGATATTTGACGTTTTACAAATCGAACCCATTACATTACACAAGCTAAGACACACTCATGCATCAATTCTTATAGCTTCAGGAATTTCATTGCAAGTTGTGGCAAAAAGGTTAGGACACGCTGACACAAACATGATTCAAAGGGTTTACGGTCACTTATTAGAATCGGTTGAGGAAAAGGAAAACGAGAAGGTGTTGGAGTTGATTTAATGTTAACCAATGAAACTATCAATCAATTATTAGGTGTTACGGAAAGTTATCAAGCGCCAAAGGCAATGCTTGAAAAAATGTTAGACCACAAAGAAAGAAATAAGCTTTTTACAGCATTTTATCCTTATGAGCAAGATTTGTCTTACGAATGGTTTCAAGCGTATTTTGAAAATGAACATGCAGATAGAAAAACTAAAAAACAGGATTTTACTCCAAATGAAATATCAGAACTAATGACGATGTTAACAGGCGAATCAGATAGCTACCACGAAACTGCTGCAGGAACAGGCGGAATAATGATTAAACATTGGAACAAAAACAAAAATGCTTGGTTCCATGTGGAGGAAATGTCTGATAGATCTATACCATTTTTAATCTTTAATATGGCTATACGAGGGGTGAATGGGGTTGTACTCCATGGCGATGCGATAAGCAGGGAAATGAAAGATGTTTACTTTATAAGGAACATGGATTTAAAAGGATTTAGTGAAGTTATCAAAATGCCACATACTGAAAAACTTATGGAGCATTTAGATATAAGAAAATGGACTTGAGAGGGGGTGAAAAAAGTGAATAAGCCTAAAGGAATGACTTACCGAAAAAATGCCATTTATGCGGTTTATCGAAACGATGAAATCATAGCTATGGGAAAAGCCGATGAATGTGCTGAACAATTAAAGGTCACGCCAAAATGGATTGAAGAGATGGCCATGCCATCGAGAAAGAAGCGTTTTGAAAGTCGCAAAAACAAGGAGAGGGCACAAATAGCAATAGTAATTGATTGGGAGGAGTGAACTAAATGGACAAGCGTATTTTATATTACGTCACTAAAGTAAATAAAGACTTTGACGCGGGTAGGCTGACCAAGCACCGTGTTGATAGATTAACAAAATATAAAGAAGCGATTTACAGGGGGGTGACATCATACCCAAGGTGAGGTGATATTGTGAAACAACTCGACTTTAAAGAGTTATTGGTTTGTAGTTTAGGAGTTTTGATTACTTTAATAGCGATGTTTGGTTTCTATTTCATGATGAAGTGAGGGGGTGAAGATTTGAAAGAAGTAAAGGTAACTTACTTAAAACCTAGTGGAAAATATTATACAGACGAAGTAATTGAAATCGACAGTAGTATTAGTGGTTATGAAGCATTAGTGCATGAATTACCAAAACATCACAGAATAAAAGAGATGTATATGTTGGTTCAAAATCACGAGGATGAAAATGAACCTTATATTGTACCGCATCTATATATGCCATTAAAAAACTCGTAACCGCCGGCAAGCTAATTACGAGTTAAGAAAAATAAACTATGTGTTCATTGTAACACGAAAGGACGGTAATTGAATTATGAAATTTGAAACAAGGGCAAAGATAAATGGCCTCTTTAATGATATCGAATCACGAAAAAGTGAAAGAAAAAAGATAGGAGACATTATTAAAGCGAAAGAAGAAGAGATTATTAATGCTTTAGAAGTTGGTCAAGAAGTTATCGTTTATAAAAATGATAAAGAACATGTATTAACAGTAAAGGTTAAAAGATCTACAAAATTTGATAAATCGGAATTAGCAAATGATATTGGTGTATCCCAAACCAAATTAAACATACCAGGGGTAACCGAACTAACAGAAAAAGGAAAACTGAATTCTAGCAACTTAGATAAGTACTGGACGGAAGAAGAGGATTTAGCTTTAAAAGTTAGAAGAGCAAGTAAAAAAGATGTAGAGCGGTTAATGCAAACGGATTTAGCTGATTTCATTGAATAAGCAAGTAAGCGAAAAACAAATTGAAAACCAAATAAAACAATACCTGGACAGTATAGGAGCCTGGCATATCAAAACACACGGAAATATGTTTTCTAAGGCAGGTACTCCGGACATTGTCGCTTGTGTAAACGGTAGGTTTGTTGCAATCGAAGTAAAGCAACCAGGCGGAGTAGTTAGTGCATTACAAGCAGCACATATTGAATTGATAAAGAGAGCAGGTGGGATCGCATTTGTCGCATACAGCGTTGAAGAAACGAAGAAGTATTTTAAGAAACTCAATCTTGTATGACTTTCAAAAAAAACTATTAAACGATATTAATCCAAGCTACTTAATAGCTGCAGAAACTGGAACTGGAAAGACAATCATGAGTATCTACCATTATTTGAAACACTCAAACGGTGAACCATTACTAATTGTAGTACCACCGCAAAAGAAAAAAGAAGGCGGTTGGGATAGAGATATAGCGTTTGTAACTAGCCACCACAATATAATAATCGATTACGAACAATTGAGTTACGGTGTTCTAGCTAAGCAGTGGGATAAATACAAAGGTTGGTTTGTCGTGTTTGATGAGTGTCACTATGTTAAGAATCCAACAAGTCAAAGAGGTAAGGCGGCCAATAAATTAACACAAGCAAGCAGTAACTTCTTATTATTAAGTGCCACACCAAATGCGAACGGCTGGATCGATACCATGAATTATTTCATTATGTTCGGTCATTACAAAAATAAAACACAGTTTTTAAGAGAACATGCTATTTACGATGAAATGTTTATTGGTAGACCAAGACCAGTGAAGGTAGTAGCTGATTTTAAAGGTAAAGACGAACTAAAACAGTTATACCAAACATTCAGCATTAAATTGTCGAAAGACGAAGCACTAGATCTACCACCATTAGTATTTGAGGACGTTTATTTCAAGCCAACTAAAGAATACAAAGTGATTGAAAAAGATAGAGTGCTTCAAGTAGATGATGAACTTGTATTGTATGACAGCATCAGTAAATTACAGCATGGTTTAAGATTCTATGCCAATCAATCAGACAAGCTTAAATATGCAGAAATGCTAGCTGAAGGAACAGACGAAAACATCGTTATCTTTTATTACTATCAAGAAGAAAAGAACGAAATTATAAAGATAATGAAAAAGTTAAAGAAAAAGATATTTGAAGTAAGTGGTCAGAAATCACACATACCAGAGTATGACATTTGGAGCGAACTTAAAAACAGCGTAACACTCGTTCAATATATGGCTGGTAGTGCTGGGATTGAATTGCAGTATGCAAATACAGTTATTTTCTATACACCTACTTACAGTTATCAAGACTATGAACAAGCCCTTGGTAGATGTTATCGAAATGGCCAAGAAAAGAAAGTGACAGCATACAGGTTCATGACTGAAAAGACGATTGAAATGGCTATCTATGGCGCACTTAAACATAAGAAGGATTTTAATGAGAAGTTATTTAGGAAGGAGTTAAATTTATGACCGAAAAAATGATGTTAGAAAATAAGCGGATTTTAATTTTAGATAATGAGTACCGGCTTTCTATCATTAAGAATTATGAAGGAAGTTACGAAGCGCATTTATCAGACTACAATAGTGCATTTTCAGCGGAGAGAACATTCTTTTCGCATGAAGGATTCGAAGACCGTCTTATTAACTGGATAAAAGAAATGAACGCTTATAATAACCCAGAACTTCGAGTATTTGCACAACTAAAACAATGGAACGGTGTCATTGAATGAGTAGCCTACTTCAACGAAACGAACCCAACGTTACCGAAAACAGACATTTATATGTTGGTGGTAGTGATGTACCCGTTATTTTAGGACTTAGTAAATTTAAAAACCAATATGAACTGGCACAAAACAAAACAGGAATTGTTAAATCAGATTTTAAAGGTAATGAGTACACAGCTTATGGTCACGCAATGGAGCCACAGATAAGAGAGTATATCAATTTAACAACTGATTATGATTTTGTAGAAACAAGCACGATTGATGAAGTGCATCATATTCGAGCAAATACAGATGGTGTAGATTATGAAGCTAAAACATTACTGGAAATAAAGACACATGGAGCAGTACCAACAATTGATGTTTATAAAGTACAAATGCAATTGTATATGTTCGCAAATGGATTAGAACAGGGAGTGCTTGCACTTTACGAAAGAGATCCGGAATTTAATTTAGAGTTTGATGCAACAAGACTTGATATGTCAATCATAGTCGAGCGTGACGATATTTTAATCGACAGTATTTTAAAAGAAATAGAATTGTTCTGGAAACGTATCAAATGGTTGAAAGATAACCCAGGAGCCAGTGAATGGGATTATAACAATTGCTTACCAAACAATATTATACCAGGAGGTAAAAGGCCAATGAGTTTAGAGTTAGCAGTTAAAACAGAAGTCTTTGAGCCAGCGCAGATTAAATTTAATTATGAAGAAATTGAAAATACGCTTGCCGAGAATTTAAAGAAGTATCAAGGTTTAACATTTACGGAAAAAGAAGCGGCCGAATGTAAAAAGGTAATCGCTGATTTAAGAAAAGGAAAACGCTTAGTAGATCAGTATCGCGTTAAAACCAAGAAACAACTTACCGAACCAATTAAAGAGTTCGAAGAGCAATGTAAAGCACTGAATGAAAAGTTTGATGGAGTTATTAATCCATTGCTGGAACAGTCGAAAGCGTTTGAGGAAAAAGAACGCAATGAAAAATTAGACAAGGTTGAAAAGATTAAGGAACAAGCCATTAATGATTTGGATTTAGCTGATGGGGTTGCAGACCAGTTAGTTATTGAAGACCGTTTTCTTAATAAATCTACTACCCTTAAATCGATTGAAGAAGATTTGCACGAGCAAGCTACTAGATTACTAGAACAAGTGAAACATGAGGAAACTACAAGGCAATTGATTAAGCAACATGTTGAGATTGTTAATTTAAAGAATGGATTGGATCTATTAGATAGTAGCTATATTCATTTAATTGGCCTTAAGGAAATTGACGAAATTAAAACAATTATTGATGGAGATGCAGAAAAACAATTCATGGAAGCAGAACAAGCTAAAGCGGATTTAGAAAAAGAAAAACGTCTTGCTGGTGCTAAGAAGATGAAAGAATCATTCGATAAAGAACGGTCACAAGAAAAGTTTATCGAAGTCTATGAAGTGACTGGAACAGAAGATGCGTTAGATAAATTAGAAGAATTTATGAGTAGTCAAAATTTATCTTGGAAGGTTGTCGAGGATAGTAATGTCGCAAACGGATTATGAAATAGGCCAAGAATTGATGAGCCATTATTTAGCTACTGAAGACGCTAAACAAGAAGGCATTAATAAAATGAGAGGAAGTTATAAGATGAGTATTTTACCGAAGAATGAAAGAAAGGTAGCCAAAGAAACACCACGTAACTTTGTTATTTTTGGAGGAACAATGCACGGTAAGACTTACTTTGCAGATGAGTTTCCGAATCCGATTAACTTAAATACAGATGGTAATGCGGACATGATCGAAACACCGTCAATCAATATTAGAAACGAAAGAAATGCAAAAGGTGTTATTACAAAGCCAGCAAGCGAAACATTGATTCAAGCAATTACTGAACTTGAAGCAGGTAATCACACCTTTGAAACAATCGTTCTTGATGTGATTGACGATATTATCACTCTATTTGAGCAAGAAATTTGTGAAGAACATGGAGTTAAAAGCATTGGAGACATTGCCTGGGGGAAAGGACACCAGTTGCATCAGATGATGGTAAGAGTGCTTGTTATGAGATTAAAAGAATTAACAATGAAAACAGGCATGAATGTACTGTACCTAAGTAGGTTAAACACCATCACTGAAAATGATGTAGAGAAACATATTCCTTCACTACCAACTAAATGGATGAACATTGTAAATGGTAATAGTGATTACACAATCCTTTGCCGAAAAGTAGGTAAAAACTATATTCGCAGAGCAGTGGACAAGCGTAAAAATTTTGACAGAGAAAAAGTTGATGATGATCGTATATTAAATTTACTAGATACAGTGAGTGGAGCGTTTGAACGTAGCAGGAAGACAAGTAAAGAAGAACAGGAACAAATTGTTAAAGAAGAAGAAAAACAACAAGAAGCTGAACGCTTAGCAAGACAGCGTGAACGTGAAGCAGATAGCACGGAACAAAGTGAGCCGAAAACGGAACAAAAAACCAAGACTGAACCGAGCTTGAGCCAAGAAGAACCGAAGGAAGAAAAGCCATCACCACGCAGGAGACGTAGAAGGGCGGCGGCAGAATGAACACTTCAATGTCCCTACTGTAAGAACGATGCGGAGTTTATGAGTAGCAAAGAGTTTTATGGTACCGATTACGGAACTAACTTATATGTGTGCTTGCCTTGTGATGCAAGAGTAGGCACACACAGAAACTCAAAGACTCCACTTGGGACATTGGCTAACGCCGCACTACGAGATTTGAGAATGCAATGTCATAAGATATTTGACCGAAAGTGGAAGTGTGGAAAAATGTCGCGTAAAAAAGCCTATAAATGGCTACAAAAAGCAATGGGTTTATCAGAAGAAAAAGCACATATAGGCATGTTTAATGAAAATCAATGCAAGAAACTATTACAAATTTTAAACCTAAAGGAGAATGATTAATTATGAGTTTAATGGAAGCAGCAGCACAAATTTTAGCAGATGGGTTCGATAGAAAAAAAGGCGCGGTAAGTGATTATGAAGATTTACCGGAAGGCACATATGAAGCAATGCTTGAGAACGTGGAGTGGAGAGTTAGCGACAGTGGCTTTGAATGGTTATCACTACAGTTTGAAATTTTAAGTGAAGGATTTGAAAACCGCAAATACTTTGGAATGATTGCATTTAATAATGAGCGTTTCTTAAACCAAAATATCAAACTAGCAATGCGAGTAGCTGCAGCGGTTGGAGTGGAGTTGCAACCAGAAGACTTTGCAGCACCGGAAACAGATTTAGTAGATGCGTTCCAAGATGGAGTAGGACAAGAAGTGGATTTAACATTAACCAACTGGACAAGTAAAAAGACAGGAAAGAGCGGTCAAAACTTTATCGCAGATGAACCGCAGTTTGATTAAAAATGTTTACCTTTTATAAAATGCTTGCTGACCAAAATGGTTGGCAAGCAGCATTCCTACAAGACGATAAATTAATAAAGGTCACAGAAAAAGGCGCACTTAAGCGCCTTTTATCAAAAACAAACTATTTAGTAGGATACAACAATTATACCATAGACGATAAGTTAATCGCTAGTGTACTAAAGGATATAGAACCATTTGAAACACTTAAAAAGATAAGAGAAAACAAACGAGTTGGCTTTGCTCTACAAAATCCAATCAGTATTGACTTGAAACAAGAAATAAATGAAGAACTAGACGAAATTAAATTTAATCTTGGTCATGGATCTGCAGAAGATGATTTAAAAATCATGCAAGAAGTTTTTAAGCTAAGAGAAAATTATTTAATGAGTAAGTTTGATGTCGTGAAAGAGTTTAAGCTGCCAGTTAATAACCTAAAGAAAACGAGGGTAATGCTTGCTGGAGAAGTATTGAAAACAAGAAAAGGTACGGATAAAGAGCGGCTTAACATTAAATATGACGAACGGTTAACGAAAGAGGAATTGCCGCAGAGAATACTAGAATTTTATCAAAGAATAGAGTCACGCTTTAAAGATGGAGTCGATTTTAAAGAACTTGAGCGTGAGAAGTTAACTTATAAACTTTCTGGACTAGATCACACCTTTGGTTTCGGCGGACTTCATGCAGCAAAAGAAAACTATGTTGATGAAGGAAACTTTATGCAGATTGATGTGAAGTCATATTATCCAAGTCTTATCTTAAACAATCATTATTTAGACGAGAAAGCACACAAATATTATCAAGCCATTTATAACGATAGACAAAAATTAAAGAAAGCCAATGACCCAAAAGAGGAAGCGTACAAGCTAATTATTAATATTGTTTATGGTGGTTTAAAATCTCCCTGGACACGTCTTTATAACCCACAAATTAGTAACAGCGTAACAGTAAATGGCCAGTTAATCTTAACGCATTTAATATGGCTACTGGATAACTTTTGCGAGTTAGTACAGACCAATACAGATGGTTTAATCATCAAATATGATGATGTAATGCTAAGTAGTATCTTGCAGATCATTAAATTATTCGAGCAGCACTATCATTTGAAATTTGATACTAAATACATTAATAAAATCGCTCAAAAAGACGTGAACAATTATGTCATTAGATATACAGACAACACATTACACGCAGTTGGACGCTTTGCGAATTATGATGGTGGAGACTTTGAAAGAAACAGCTACACGATCATTGATAAAGCGCTAGTTAATTATTATATGCACGACATTAAAGTGAATAGAACCGTCATGAATGAGTATAAAAAAGGTAACTTTCAGCTGTTTCAGTACATTGTTAAAGATGGCAGTTATGACGGGATGGCCCAGGAAGTGTTTAACGATACTTTGTTTAATGACTTTAAAGAAACTGGATTTAAAAGACTAGCACCAGTGAACAGGGTGTTTGCTGGAAGAAATAAGGAAATAGGTAGCGTTTATCGCTTCAAAGATGGACGAGAGACTAAATATACCAAAGTAGCTTATACGAGCGACAATTGCCTTATTTGGAATGATTCGTTAAAAAGGCTAGATCGTAGGTTAATAGATTTAAATTGGTATATCAAAGAATGTGAGAGGTGGTTATTTTGAGTAAAAAGCGTCTTGATTTATTAAAGAGACTTAATTATTTAAGTAACAACCATTGCGAAACATGTCCAAAGAGAAGCCAGCCTCATACTGCATGTATCGGTTGTGAGATATATAACGAATTTAGAAGTATAGGCGATCAGCTAACGGATGAAGTTAAGAGCAGAAGGTTAAAAAAACAAGGACCAATGAAGAGTTCTAAAAAGGAATCAAAAAGTGCTAAAAAGATTTTGGATATTAAGAAATATAAAACAAGAAAAGAGCGGGATAAAGTCATTAGAGAGTACATCTTAGAAAACCATAAAAAGATGTCAATGAACAGAATGGCCGAAATGCTCGGAATAAACTTTATGACAGTAAAATCTAGAATGATAGAAATGGGCTTAGAGAGGAAAGAGCGTCCTAATTACATTTACATTTATTACAAGGACGGTAAAGAAGTAGTTAGGGGCAGCGTGCAAGAAATTGCAGATTTTGAAAATGTGGCAGCAGATACGGTTTATGGATGGTTTTACAAGAAATCGACTGTAAATGTAATAAAAAGGATAAAGAAGGTGGATTAATTGGATTTTAAAGAAAAAATACTAAACAATATTAGCGATCTTATAGACAAGCAAAATGCTAAGGGGATGAAAAAGTATGGACACTCTTTAGAGGATTGCCCACCAAGAGATTATGACTGGCAAGGCATGATTATCGAAGAATTGATAGATGCGCTGCAATATCAACAAAAACAGATGCAAGAGTTAGAAGGTAAATACAACAACCTTAGGACGCTACTGGATGTTGATGGACGAGTGAGAATGCAAGAACAAAACAAACGTTATCGTGAAGCGATTGATGAGGCGAATTTTATACTTTCTGATGGAGAAATTCCACCTTATACAGCTAAGTATGCAGCTCTTATACATTTACGTAAAGCATTGGAGGAGTCAAACAATGATTAAAGTAGGTTTTAAACGATTAACAGAAGATGCCATATTACCAGTAAAGGCACATGCAACAGATAGTGGATTTGATTTGTTTGCGAATGAATATGTAATAATCGAGCCAGGAGAAACGAAAGTAATTAAAACAGGCATCGCTATTAAACTACCACTAGGTTATGAAGCACAAGTCAGGCCTAGATCAGGAATAACAAGTAAAACAAAGTTAAGGGTTCAGCTGGGAACGATTGATAATGATTATACAGGCGAGATTGGGATTATTGTTGATAATGTAAAGTCAAAGAAATTCGCAAGTTACCCCAGGTATGCTGCGCCAATATTTGTTGAAGATAAAGATTATCATATTACAAAAGAAGTATATCAAGAACCTATTAAAATAAAAAAAGGTGACAAGTTAGCACAACTAGTTATCGCACCTATACCAGAAGTTCAGGCTTATGAGTTTACTGACACACCAGTAACTGAACGTGGTGATAAGGGGTTTGGAAGTACGGGAGTATAGAAAAAACACTCGGCTTAAAAACAGCCGAGTGCAAAACGAGCCAGTAGCAAAACTAGCATTATCGTTTTTAGAGAAATTCTTACACGCATATGCAATGTAATCTCCATTTGTTTCATCCTTTAGAAAGGACGGATTTCCACTTACGAATCCGTAGGCTTCTGGGAATCCTCTCTCTTAGAACTTACACAATAAATAGTTTACTATATTTAAAATAATTATCAACCAGAAAAGAGGTGATAACTTGTCTTACCTTAAGTACATCGAGTTAGACGGAAAAGAACCAAAACATAAATTAAATACATTTAGCACGGATCATAAGAATTATGATGATGCTGCAGTACTATTAAATAATAAAATTGTCGTTGTTGATTTTGATGATTATACAGATGTTGGCGAAATTATCTATAACGAGTACCCAACATTAAAAGTGAATACAAACCGCGGTTTCCACCTTTGGTACAAGAAACCAAAAACAGATAGCATTAGTACACCGATAAGAAACTACACGGATAAATTAACGGTATCTGGCGTGAAAGTAGATTACAAAACAAGTACCAGGCAATACGCAATCGTTAAACAAAACGGACAAATGCGAGAAATGGAGAAAGATCATTTATTAGAACAACTAGATGAACTCCCAGAACTACCACTGCTACTTTATCCATCTAAATTAAAGCATGACATTTACGGTTTAGATGATGGTGGCGGTCGAAATAGCACGTTATATGTGCATTTATTATCTACCCTTGAACAATATGACCTGGACAATGAAACATTTAATAATCTGGCCGAATTTATTAATAAAAATATATTTGCAAAACCGCTTGAAGAGCGAGAATTAAAAAATACAATCGAATCAATCAAAAACAAGAAACCGAATCCAACCAAACAAAAATACTTAGATCCAAAAGATATTATTATGACAAGTGAGGTGTTGGTGGAGAAGTTGGATATTCATTTATACCGCGGGAAGTTATTTTTTAAACAAATGGATCATTACATTGCGGATAATAATTTACTGTTACGGGCGATAGATAAGTTAATATCACTTAAGCCAGCGCAACATAAACAGTTAATGGAACTGTTTCAAATAAAAGCACACTTGCAAGATGATGATGATTTTCCGATTCAGTTTAATAATGGTTATGTTCTTTATGATAACGAAATAGTAAATGTTGATCCTGGATTTACGCCGTATTATTTAGATATTAACTATAAAGAAGATGCTTATGATGGACATGTAGATGAGTTTTTAAACTGGTTTACGTGTGAACGTAAAGATTTACGTTTATTTGTAGAAGATATATTTGGTCATGTGTTAATGACCAGGAGTTTCCCACATCGGGCCTTCTTCTTTTGGGGAGAAAGTGGAGATAACGGTAAAAGTACAATCATTAAAATGCTTCAATCTTTTGTTGGTGATTTATATACCAATGTGCCTTTAGATAAATTTGATGATGATACGACAGTTTATAGTTTGCTAGGGAAAATACTAAACGTCGCAGATGATATAAACGCATCATACTTAGAGAAATCAAGTAACTTTAAAACAATTGCTTCTGGTGACCCAGTAATGATAAGGCCGATTTATTCACCAGCTTTAACTTTAAATAATAAAGCAACATTAGTGTTTACTTGTAACGATATTCCAGTATTTAAAGATAAAACAGGTGGCATTAAAAAGAGAATGAGAGTTATTCCATGTGATGCACGTGTTGTAAAAAGGGATAGGGAAATAGATGAAAAGTTATCAACGGATAATGCTAAGTCTTATTTATTAAACCTAGCACTTGCTGGAGTAGAACGTATTTTGAAAAGTGGAGATTTAACTAAATGTGAAGCAGTAGACGATATTACAAGAAAGTATTTTGTTGAATCAGATAGTGTTATTGCTTTTTTAGAAGAGCATAGCATTGATGGAGTAGTTAAAGCTGCAGCATATAGAAAGTATGTAGCATTTTGTGAGGAAAATGGACTTAGTGCAGTGGCTCATAAGTCGTTTGGTAGTCGTGTCGCAAGTGAGGGGTATGGGGAAAAACAAATAAGACTAAAAGGAAAAAGACCTTGGTGTTATGTAAAATAATTATAGATTGTCACTTGATATTGTCTTAAAAATGAATTTTATCTAGTGACACGTAGAAACGTTGTCATTCCAATGGTTTATGGTGTTTTTATAAAAAATACTGTCACTAGATAAAAAAGTCATCTAGTGACACCTCAAACCCTTATTATATATAGTATTATAGTATATTTATTATCTTTGTCACTAGATAAAATAATATATATT
>RWZD01000049.1_pt1 | contig 37012 bp, 42 predicted proteins | sample 2187771 | NCBI WGS metagenome assembly RWZD01 (sample SAMN10531866, study PRJNA481165) | viral metagenome | isolation source: viral particles purified by filtration and ultracentrifugation from about... | place: USA: Tennessee
ATATTCACTAGGCTGATATGGCCTGCTTGAGCTGCTTGAGAATGCGCCAGCATTTCTAGCCCTGGTATTAGAAAGTGTAAAAGTAGCATGGCCGGGTGGTAATTCATTAGGCTCGACTAAGCCGTCATTAAATCTTATAATAGAAGACATTAAAATACCGTCTGAATTGATATCAGTATCAACTCGACGGTAAGCGCGAACTCCAATTGTATAAAATTTATTCGATGGTAGGGCAGGGTAGGTAAACGTTCTGGTTGGATATGGGACAGATGTGATCTGTTCATGTGCCATCTGAGATGTAAATTGATACGTTTCATCCGTGTCATCATTATAGAAGTAAAGCATAAACCCATCTATATTATGTTCATTTTCTTCTGTTTTATTAAAGTCTGGGAATTCCCATCTAACCGTAATATCAACGGAAGCATTATCATTTTCCTTGTGTTGGATTGCATCTTTGCCAACTGTTGGAGTAGCAGGGATCACAGAAACCCTATCATTACGTAAGTTAAAGTTATTTGCTACGCGATCATAATCAATGCGCCTCTTGTTAAAGTCGGTAGACACTCTGTCAATCGTGTAATACATCGATTTCAATTTATTCGCAATATCATTTAATTCTTTCATATTGGAGATTTCTACATCAATACTAGGTGATTCAAAATCTATACTTATAGTTGATAATTGTGCTTTTGTATTAATCCTAAGCTTATCATGCTTGATACGGATGATATCGCCAAGATTAATTCTATCCCAATCATCCTGAGCATTTACATCTTCGAGAAAGTTCACAAGTGTCGTACTTATGTTGACAGGAGGGGAGTTGATTTCAGTCAATCTTTCCAATCCCGACTCATATAAATCACTTTCATCGATTTTATTATCGTCGACCCACTCATCTTCGTGTATATAATCGTGTAGATTATCAAGCAGTGTAGGGGAGAAGTGATTCTCCATTTGTAGATCTTCTCTTAATTCCTCGATGCTTTCATCAATTTCTTTAATCTTATCTTTCAATTTCTTGATTACAGATTCTTGAGCAGTAACTTCAGATGTTTTAGCATCTCTTTCCCTAATTAAATCGCTTCTGTCTATGCCTTGCTCTTTACGCCAAGCGATAGAATCTTTTATAGTTTGCAATTCTGTATTAAGGTCAAATAATTTAATTTCTTCTTCAGATACATCCTTTTGAATACTGGATTTCTCCGTGAAGTAATTGTAAAACTCATCATTTCTAGAGGATACATATTGATTATATTCAATCAGCGCTTTAGCTAAATCATCTTCCATAAAATCACTACTCTTAATGACGTTGCCGTCATCGTCCATTTCAAATGGGTATAAGAAATATGAGAAATCATCTATGTATCTCTGACCAGTTGGGTTTACCCTTTGAATGCCCAAACCATCCGATCCGGTCATATGCAATCTAGTTACAACATCATTCGAGTCGACTTCTTCTTCTATATTTATAAGGTATCTACCTTGACTAATCGTAAAACCTTTGTAGTTAGATAATTCGCCTTCCTCATAGAAATTAATTTTCTTATTTACCGTATCAAACACTGCGACTGCATTGAATGTTTCTGTTAAATCATCATAAAAGAAGCTAAGGACAGGTGTAACCGATATGTCGAACTCACGCCAACTTAAGTTTAAATTAGGATTAATATAACCTATTTCCCATCCATAACGTCCCGCCACTTCCTCTGCAACGGTTAGTAAGTTAACAGACTCCCTGTGAAAGTCGATTAGTTTTTTCTTGCCTAAAGTATGTTCGTAAGAATAACACTTTACATCCATCAGATCTGCATCATCAGAGTTTTTCTTATAGGATCTGATAACAAACCACATTTCTTCATCTCTATATAATGCTTTGACTAAGAACTTTTCTCGCAACTGTTCTACTGGTTCATAACTCTCCACAACATGATTATCTAGTATGTCATAAGGAAGGGAGAAGTTAAGTTCATGAGGACTTTCTACGTGCAAGTCTAGTTTCTTATTACTTGCGTATTTTAAAGGGGAGATTATCTTTCTGTTTGGCTTGGCTAAAAAAAGTCTCAATGATTTTGGCTTAGTGTGCTCGTGCAATCCTTGCAAATAGCTTCACCCTTTCTTATGAAAATACATACTGATATTTAAATCGAATTTTCATGTTTTTACTCAGTTTTATTTGATTCCTGCCATATACAATCTCCAGATAATTATCATTAAAATCTTCATAATTAAATATCTCTTCTTTATTCGTTTTTATGATTTCTGATTGACATTTAATATGTAAAACTTCTCCAGGCTCAATATTTTTGAATCTCATTTCTTGATTATTGTTTGTTAAATTGCTTACTACCAAATCTCCGAGTCCAGTTTTTTCTATCCATATTTCAGGGAGTATACTGTGATGACCTCTATTAAGTATTTCAACTAAATCCACGCCACTTTGAAAAGTTTCATAAACCGGTGTTAAAACCTCATGTCCATAAGAATAAGCTGAATCGCATCTCATAGTAAGTGTTAGATATCCTTGCTTTAATCCGTTATGAATTAAGCCTATATTCTCAATGGGAAGGGCATAGAAGACTCTATTTATATTAGCCTCGAAGAATAATGGCTTATAGTTATCTACGTTTAGCCATCTTATAATCTCATCGATCAGATCATCATTCCAAGGTTCATTAAAAGCGAATGATAAATTGAATTGCTTTGGTGTCTTTTGTACTCCGTGAAAATGTGGCTTAAATGCATCTCTAGGATATGTTTCATATATAGTTTTTCCGGAAGCTAAAGGCTCGTCGAATAAAGATGCTCCTGACATGTTTACATTGAGTATTGGGTAGTCTGTAGATTTACGCCCATCAAATGAGAAGTATAAACTTTCACCAATCAATAGTGAACACCTCCTAATAAAAAACAGGCAGACCGAAGTCTACCTGTTTAATTTGAATCCCATTCTTTCAAATCCTTCGATTGATTTATCTATAAGTGTTGTCGCACCATCTTTTCCACCTTCAACCTTACCGATATCAAAGTTGACTGTAAGCGTGTTAGCTTCACCCTTACCGCTAAGTAGAGAAGGGATAGACGATACACTTAGATTCTTCATATTGTTTACCAAACTTCTAGTCCAATCTACAGCTTTCAATAGATTAGGTGTATCTTTTTTGTTTAATACGAGTTCTTTTTGATGTAACATAGCTAATCTACCACCATTAAAGCTACCAGTGTACCATCCACCTGTATCAAACGAACCAACGTTAACCTTTCCGGCACCATCTAAATATTCTTTAGAAACTCCTAGTGCATCTAATATACTATTTATAATATGCTTACCGATATCTCCAGAACTCTTAGAAAGGTCTTTATGAAATTTCTCCAGGTCTTTTTGAATCTTATTTGTACTTCCATTTATGATATCGGATCTCATTTTAGCTAATCTGCGCTCATCATTGATTAACTCATCATAGTAATTCTCAACTTCTTTTCTATCCTCTTGAAGAGATTCTTTGCGTAGCTCAACTTCGCGATCTTTTTGCATATCTTCAATGGATTGTTCGGATTCTTGCAATAACTTCTCCAACTCAGCCATTCTCTTTCTGGCAGAATCAGAGTCATCAAGGGCAAGACTTGTCATTTCATCTAGAATCTCCTGACGTTCTTTTTGCTGATCACGTAGACGCTTATTCCAATCAGCATCATTCATTTCTTTGTCTATCTCTTCCATTAAATCATCTATGGCTTTGACAGCAACATCCTTTTGAGCTTGTAGAGCACGATTATATGTATCAATAATCTGTTCAGCCATCTTAATTCTTTGGCTTAGGATCTCTTGCTCCATATCCCACAGTTCGTTTGTTCGATCTAGAATTTCTGCGTCGAGCCTAGCTTTCTGAGCTTTGGTTAATTCTTTGTTGTATTTCAGCTGATCTTTGGCATAGTTAACAGCATCTATGCTATGGTCTCGTTGTTGCTTTAATATCTTCTCTCGCTCATGCTGTAACTTTATCCACTCTGAGGTATTTTCGCCAACGCGCATTTGTTCATAATCTATTCTAGATATTTCTTTAGACAGCTTGTCTCTCAACCAGTCGAACTCGGCTAGGTGAGACTCGATTATTTCATATCTTAATTCCTCAATTAAATCATTAATGCTAGATATTTCTTGCTGTATACCCAATAGGTCAGACTCAGCTTGCCATACAGCTTGTTGCCTCTCAGCTTCAGCTCTAGATGCATCATTATATGCTCCAATAGCATTTTTCGTAGAATCGACAACACTGCCAGAACTTGTCAAATAAGACATAGGATCAATAGCTTTGCCGTTGTGCCTTACTTCTAGATGTAGATGAGCACCTGTGGAGTTGCCCGTAGACCCGACTCTTCCTATCGTTTGACCAGCTTGTACTGTTTGCCCCTTTTTAACAGGGAGATTGCCAAGCATATGCATGTAGCGCGACTGCAATCCTCCACCATGATCAATAACAACCCAGTTTCCAGCAGTCTTATGATAGCCAGCGGTGACAACTTTACCACTTCTAATTGCTTTTACAGCATCTCCGGTACGTCCATTTGCCAAATCTACACCTTCGTGCATTTTATTCTGACCAGTAATAGGATTCTTACGCATACCGAAATCCGATGTGACTCTGAAATTCTTAATGTAATAATCTACAATATCACTCGATACATTTTTAATATCAGATGTAGCACCACTTACTGCACCAGATAATCCTCCAAGATTCTTGATGACTTTGTTTACGTAGTCTTGTGTCTCTTCAAATGGAGGAATGCCACCGTGTTTTTTTACGTTTCCGGGACCTGCGTTATATGCTGCAAGGGCAAGTTTTAAATCTCCACCGAATGCTTTTAATTGTTGAGCGATATATTTTGTACCGCCCATAATATTATCATGAGCATCGAATGAATTCTTCACACCTAATGATCTAGCTGTAGCCGGCATTAACTGCATTAATCCCTGAGCACCAGACTTAGACACAGCTCTTGCGTTGAAATTTGACTCCTGCTTAATAATTGCAGCAATCAAGTTAGGATTCACACCATATTTCTTAGCTGCCGCATTAATAGATGAAGCGTATTGACCTGTGTACGTACTTCCCGAATAACCTGAAGATGAAGAAGTGCCTTCAGATAAATATAGAGGGGTAGATGTTGTGTTAATACCATATTGGGTAATATTGCCATTCTTGATTTGGTCACGCAGGGATTTTGCTTGCCTCTCCAATACTTTTTGCTTCTGTTCTAATAGTTTGATTTCTTTTTTTAGTGAATCACGGTAAGCCTTAGAATGCTTGGCTTGATCATTATGTAAGTTATTAAGTATAGAAATTTTAGCATTAAGCTCTTCGATCACTCTTGCATACGCATCAGCAACAAATTTAGACTCTTCCAATGAAGCTGTGGCAGTTTTCATTGATTTTTCTGCGTCTTTAGAAGCCTTCTCTCTTTTCTTCTCTGCGCCTTCCATTGTTTCGGCAGATGTACCGACTTCTTTAAGGCTAGTGTTGACCATGCCCGATAAATTCTCTACCTGGTCATATAATCCAATAATATCTCCAATTTGATTTTTAGCAGCGTCAAGTTCGGCCTGAATGCCATCAGTAGCACCATTCCTAGATAAATTTCTACCGATTAAAGGGTTAGTTGTTAATAATTTAGACCCATCAGGGCTTAAGCCACGTCTAAGTCTATCCTCAATCTCGTACGACCCTTTAATTACATCGTTCAATGCAATTCTTGCACTAGCTAAATCTTTGATAGCCTTTATCTCTATACCATAATTCTGTATGTTGATTCTGGTTGCTTCAGCTACCTGCTGCACTTCATCAATTACAGCCTTCTGCATATCAGAGTATCCCTGAACTTTTGCATCACGTAACTCTCTAACAGCCTGCTCATTAACTTTAACTACGCCATTCTCAATAGATATAGCATCGGTTAGAGCTTCTTCTTTATTAATTAGGTTCATTGCTTCAGAGGCAGATATTGACTTACCTTCCGCTAATGTTTCCAATAAGCCGTTAAGAGGGGAGACTTCAGCAGCTAATGCTTCATATGCATCTTTCTGCATCAATGTAGTGGCTTGGTTAATTTCTCCTGCTGATACCATTTCCAATATGATTTGAGCAAGTGCTTCGAAGTTGTCCTTAGCATTCGATATTCTTTCTGACCAATCTTCAGCTACCTGTCCATTTTCGTCCATTGAGTCAGTGCTTTCATCTATATAGCCATTTACCCATCCGATAACTTCTCCCAGCTCACTAAAAGTAGGGGACATTACTCGAATATCAACTTCAGCTTCTTTAGCTGCATTTGCTAATTCTTCCTCTGAATTACGAAGATATCCTAAAATATTAGTAAGCCTGTCAGAATCAATACCGGTATTTTCTAATGCATTTCTATATTTGTCCCATTCAACTGATCCGTGCTTAAGATTATCTGTTATACTTTTGATAATACCAATCTGATCATTACTTAAACCTTGAAGAGAGATTTCACCACTTAATTCATTTCTCAATTCAGAAATTTGAGTAGCTAACGATTTAATTTCTGTCTCAGACATATTGGCTTCTTGTGCCATTTGGCCAATCCAAGAAACATCTTCATTGGATAAATCTAACTCGCCCATATTAGATATTTGTTGTGCTGTTGCTGCAAAAGCGCCTGTAATTTTATCCTGATTTTCATTGATGATATCGTATTGATCTTGGATTTTTTGATTCCATTTATCAATTTGTGTACTAATGATATTTGCAGCATCAACTCTGCCTTTATCAATGAGGTCTTGTTGTTTCTTTTGCTCTTTAGCTAGATTTTCTTGATACTTAGCGATTTTATTATGAGCATCTTCTATATTTGACGTTGAAATTTCTATGTCTGCCTCAGCAGTCTCAGCAGCTAACTTTTGTTCATACGCTAACTGTTCTTCTAAAACTGCGATGTGTTCTCTGACGCGCTCTGTATTAGCAACGATCGCATTTCCCTTTTCGTCTTCTCCTTCTTTAACGTGGGGGAGAAGGGTGACTAATTCATTTTGAAGATCAGTGTAACGCTGTTCTTGTTCTATATTTCTATTTACTTCAGGAATATTGCTTAGTTTCTCATATTCATCAACTAAATCTGAGACAGTACTCCGTTGAGTGGCCATAGATTCTAGGGATGTTTCTTGAGACTTACGAAACTCTTCATTCCTCTTGATTGAGTCACCCATAAGGCTAATGAGTTTTTCAATTCCAAATCCTACTCCAGCGAATATTAACCCTATACCTGTTGATGCGGCCAGGGTGCGTAACGATACGGTAAGAAATCTAGATGCTGCCGCTGCCCCATGTGCATTTGCCTGAAAGAGACTCATATCCATAGCCGCCGCTCTGAATTTTGGATTCAACATTGCTACAGCTACAGCTAGTCCACCGAATACAGGAGGGAGTAGACCTACGAAGTTAATTAAATCGGAAGACGTGTTCGCCAATCCAGATACAGCTTCAGTGAACACGACGATACTATCCGTAAGTAGAGCATCTCCAAGTGTTAAGCTAAGCTCTGTGCCAGCGTTTTGGAGCCTGTTTAGTCTGGCTTCTAAGGATTGTGAATATACAGATTGTTCGCGCATGGCAGATCCAACAGAGCCTACACTTGCTTCGGTAGCTAAGTTCATTTCGTCCCATTGAGACATTAGAGTTAAGAACCTCGAAACTTGGTATCTTCCGGCCACAGTAGTTGCAAGTGATGCCTGAGTCTCTTTTGTTAGGGTAGGGAAGGTACTGGCCAAATCCCCTAGAATCTCAGTTGCACTTCTCATTTCACCGCTTGTGTCATAAATAGATACACCGACTGCTTCCATTGCTTCCACTGCATCGTCAACTGTAGTTAATCGAGTTAAAATTGACTTGAGTGAGTTCATTCTGTTACTTTCGGCTACAAAACCTACTGACCATAAAATATGGCGGTGAGGTGCTTCAACCCCACTCTATATGTTTCCATATAGTTCAGACTATCGCTTACGATTTTAAATCGCCCTCTTCGCTTAGTCGTTCAGCGTGTATTTAAACTTCGCCCTTGTCGTCCTCAGCCTAACTGTTAGGATTTCCAAGTCAATAAGAAGAGGTTTTATATCAGCATATATTCTACCGATAACATTCCCTGATTCTCGGGTCACCTGCCCAATAGCGGTTGTCATTCCAATTAATTCATCAAGCGAAACATTATAAATTGCTGCAACTGAAGCACCTCTTTGCATAGAAAGGGCTAAATCTCGAGTTGTAATACTGAAGTTATTATCCACTTCATTTAATTTGTCAATTATTGACATACTATCGCTTGCTTCGATATTATAAGCCTTTCTTGCCGCAGTTAATACTCCCACAGCCTCTGTCGTATCTTGAATATCTGAAATATTCGTGGCGACAACCGCAGTTTCTGCTAAATCTGATAGAGTGGAGTCAACTTCACCTTGACGCGCCCATTCATTCATAGCTTGCTGCGTTTCTGTTACAGTGTTTCCAAGCTTGTTACTTAAGTCAATACTTTCTTTAAGAAGATTATTATATGTATGTGGAGCTGCGTCCATAACCCTTTTAAGCTCAACCATTTGACCGTCGAGTGTAATTATTTGATCAATTGCATTTTGAATTCCACGTAACGGAGCGTAAAAAGCTGTCATACCAACCCATGAATCTTCGCATAGACACGCTACTATCTATACCGTCCACGAAGGACTGCTCTATGTTTCCATAGACGTTGAGACTATATCTTATATAGATAAAATCTATACCCTCCCGTTTCGAGTACCAATCGCTTGTACCCTACGTCACAATGACTAGTCGTTACACACGGCATATGCCTTGCTCGGGGTTGTCCTCAGCTCTACCTGATAGGAGTTTCACCGAATTAGAGAGGTTTTACTTGAACAATTGGTAACTTTATCCAAATGGGAATTCTGGTCAAGGCGATTTGCAACTGCTTTCCAAAGCCTTCAACTTTACTGCCCGCGTCTTTAACATTTGACGTGATACCTTTGAAATCAGATTGGAGGCTTTGAATCTGTCTTCTAACGTTAGGGGTAGTAGCGTTAAGGCTATTCATACTGTTTAGATAGTTATCCAACGCCTTATTGTCTTCAGGAGTTAATACTGGATTATATCTTCTCCTTAAATCTTGAACGTTGTAACGTGCATTGTCTTGTGCTAATTTAACTTGATGTCTTAACTCTTCTGTTTTCTTCTTCTGAGCTAATGCTTCTTTATGAGCATCATCAATAGCCTTATTAGAATACCTAGCTTGTGTTTGAGCTAATTTTTCCTGCTCTTTCCTCTGACGTTCAAGAGACTGCTCCCGACCTTTGCCCATTGACTCTGCCAATTTCTCAGATTCTTTCCTAGCTTTTTCAATGTTAGAGATCTCATCGAATCCAACAATCTCTAATCCGCCATCCATCTGACGTATTTCAAAGTTCCGCAACGTACCATTCAGATCTTTCAGTGCTACGTTTACTCGATTTAGTCTCTCAGGATCACTGGAGTCAGTTAAGTCTAATCCACCTTGTCTTTTGATGGATTGAATCGTTCCGCCATAATGTTTCTGAAGTTTATCTATTTCCGCAAACACATCGGAATGGTTTTTTCGCAACTTATCCAAATCAATAGAGACAGAATCAGTTATTTGCTGACCTACATTTCCAGCACCTTTACCGGCAGAACCCAATGACTTCTCAATATTTTTGTTAAAATCTTGAATATCTTTAGTAGCTTTGCCAAGATCAACGTTCAGTTCTAAGGATTGCAATTGCTTAGTAAGCGTCTGAAGGTCTTTATTGATTTCTTGTACAGACTTTTGCACATCTAATTTGGCCTGTATCAGAACACCTAGTTCGTTATCCATACTGCTCACCACATCCTTTCATTAAAAATGGGCATAAAAAATAAGCCACCCTCAAGAGGATGACTTATCATTGTTTTTATTTAATTATATTCCACTAACTCCATGTACCATAAGTGCCGTTATAAATCCGAATATTACTATGAACGGTATCGATGCAACAGCAGCACTTTTCCAATCAAACTTTTCATCTTTTCTTTCCGCTTGAACTGCAAAGTATAAAAATACGCCAATTACAACAGCAATAGAAACAAGAATTAAAGCTGTAATCATTAATACCCCTCCCTAATATTATAATTTTCTTACTTCAATTATAACACAACGGGTGAGGGGAGTCATACACTCTCTAATAATTGTGCTAATCAAATTAAAACTACGATTTTATTCACATATTTGCGCATTATATGCGAATAGGGGAAGGTGCTATTGTCCGTTCTCAGCTCTTTCTCTTGCTTGCTTTTCTCTTAACTCGGCTATCCTTTCTCTGATTTCAGCTTTTGTCTTAGGCTTAATATATGCCTGGCGTGTAGTTTCTACTGACTTATGGTTGCCCATCTCGGCAGCTAAGGATAGGTCTCCGGTAGTTTCGTATATGTTATTCAATGATGTCTTCCTTATAGAGTGACTTCTAAAGTCGTCAATCCCAATGATATGACCAAACTTTTTAATTCTGTCCTGAATTGTACTCTTATGCATTTGCCTATATTCGCCTTTATGCTTAGTTATAAAGAGGGCGTCCACTTCTAAATTATCCATTTCCTCTTTCCTAATCTCTAACCACTTTTCAATTAAAACCCTGGATGTTTCGGTGAACGCTACTTCAACTCTATACCCTCGTTTTTCTCTTATTCCAACAAACATCATGTTGTCTAAGTCGAGGGAGGACAAAGTCAATCTTGCTATAGCTCCCACTCTGTTTGCGGAATCCAACATAATAGACCATATCAATCTGTCCTGAAAATCATATTTTCCTTTATCTAACAACCCTTTAGATATCTCCTCGATCTGTTCATCATCTAAGTAGTGAGAACTAATTATTTCTTCTTTGTCTGCATCTTTCATTCTTTCTAACTGTTTATCAAAAGGGTGTTTGTCTATAAGTCTACGTTTCAAGCTCCATAAGTAAAAGCTAGATACGGTAGAAATTTTAGTGTTGATTACTTTTTTATTATTGAATAGCACTTCCTGAAGGAAAGAAATATATCCCTCCATAATATCAATTGCTTCTTCAAAGAATTCCTCATCGTATAGACCAATGTTGTCCCATTCTTCCGCAAGGTAAACCAAAAAGTGGGTCATATAGTTTTTGTAAACTTTGTATGTAGTATTTTTTACATCTTTATTCTTGATAATCGAACTCTTTAAGTATTTTTCATATAGCTTCACATTGTCTGAATTAATTAAATCTTTCTTTTCCTGCGTGAAATACTTTACTCGTCTAATCTTTTTCTTTCCCACATCAAATCACCTTTTCTCTATATCCTAATATGCATCAATACCATGTCGTTTTAATCCACGTTTAAAAGCATCTTCATGAAGCATTGTAGCCTTTAAATATTTAATTGTTTCTGAAATAAATGGTCTAGATCTCATATATTGATCTTGCGTACCGTCTCTATTCTGCGTATATTCATACTCCATTCCTTTATATCCGTGTCCATGCTCAATCAAAGGAGCTATGTAATATCCATTTTCACCCTTAGTAATATTCTGCAATAACATACTCACTTCATTAACACTGTACGAAAATGTAGCAATATTATTATTAGGATCAGCTAAACCACCGACCCATCCGCGTCTATTATATTCAAAAGGTGTATATGGGTCGTAAACCTCTTCTTGAACCTTCCTTGACTGAACCTGTGTAACTGTATCTACAACTTCATTATTCATCACATCTGGAATAACATTATTATGTAAATGGGAAAATAAACTCTTAAGATCCTTAAAATACGCCATATGCTACGCCTCTGGAATTCGCTTAGGTTGCAATTCTTCTCTTAATTCAGGAGATTTTAAGTCTAAGCCTTGAATTTCTGACTGGATTTTCTTAGCCATCCTATTAATCTTTTCATTAGCTTTCATAATTTCCATAAGATGATCCCAGACTTTATTAAACTCATCTTGGAGAATATACTGATCAACCAATTTAAAGTAATCAGTGTTAATAAACTTGTAGAAGTAAGCAATGCGTTTGTTAACATCCTTACTATTTGTTAGGGGGAGATTTGAAAATTCTTTAATAATATGATAAATGACAAACAATGGTAGGTGATCATCCTCAACTTTTACCTCTCCATCTGCATTCATATCATTCAAATCCTTTTGTAGTGCCTTGAGCATTTTCACTACTCGTTCAGGTTTAAAGTAGGGGTAGAATTTGATAGTGTACTCTTTTTGTTCTTTTGTTTTGGGATCAGTGTCATTAAAAGTAATATCAATAACTTCATCGTATTTGTTGAATTCATTCTCAATCATACTTTGTAAAACTTTATTTTCCTTTGCCATCATATCGCTCCTTTTATTCTTAATAAAAAATAATAAAAAAGAAGCACCACACAGGATGCTCCCTATAATGTTTCTTCCTCTTCCGTTTCATCTTCCTTAATTGGAGTAACATGAACGACGGAATATCTCTGTACTATTAAATCACCAATATTTATGAACGTTTTATTCCCATTTAATTCTTCTGTTAATGTAGCTGCATCGTAACTTTCAATGTCCGCTGAAAATGTCTGTCCATCATTCATTTTGATTCTAATTAAACTCAATAATTTCACACTCCTTCTAAGAATCATTCACTATTAATCTACATTCTTACTCTTCTGCCGCGTCTTCTGTGCCACCCTGCGCTTCTTCTAGTGCAGTATACAGATATTCAAAAATAAACGCCTCTTCAGGCTCCCATTCAACTTCTGATTTTTCTAATGAAGATTTGACAGACCTTAACATCACTTGACTATCACCGTCATCAATCACAGCCTTTTCAGACACAAGCTCGGCGATAGTCTTACGGTATTCTTCTAAATCCTTACATTTGTCATCTTCTAAAATAGGTTTGTCATCCTCACCGACTTCATAGTACTCTTTTTGAATTTCTTCTTGCTCTTCTGCTGCTCTAGTTAAAAACTCATTCAACTTCTTAATTAAACGTGTTTTATAAATAGAAGGCATTCCACCTAATTGAATTTTATGTAAAACAGTAATACAATTTGCTAGTTGACTATTCTCAATTTCTAATTTCATAATTTGTAATCTCCTTTTATTCTTATGGATTATTATTTTACAAATAAAAAGAAATAGGGGAGGAGTTTAATCCTATCCCTATTTCCATTCAAGATTTACTTCAGTGTCTGTATTGCTTACAGCCTGCACATCGTCAGGTTCTTCTGGCGGCTCATGTGGTTCATCAGTTGCCACCTCTATTACATTACTTGGGTTAGATTCACCATATTCATTTTCAGCAGTAATGTAATACTCATACGATGTTGCCGGAGTTAGATTAGTGTCTTTATACTTCTTGGCAGTTAAGCCATTAGCAACTTTGTCGCCGTTCCTATATACGCTATAGGTTGTCGCCATATTCCTTCACCCCCTTAATACTGGGTGTTTTATATGCTTGTAGCCCTGAGCTGGTTAATCCCAAGACAATGTGATTTCTGTATCAGTTTTAGAATCAACCTTTAACTCTACGGGCTGTCTAGGGTGTATCGGTACCTTCCTCTACATAAGGGAAGCGCAAAGCTCTACCAACTTTAGTAGATGTTCTAGGCTTAATTACACGTAAAGCCATCTCTGTTGTTTGAGCTTCTCTTTCAGACGCAGTATTCAATGTAAAGTTGCCATCTGGAACTGCATTGTCGAACTGATATTGAATCTGATGTGTAATTGTTTCATCGCCCTCAATCTCGACAGTATCAAGCATGGCAATAGCTCCTTTTGGATACTTAGCAATATCAAATTCGATTTGTTCTGTAGCAGCAGGAGTTTCATACTGATAAACACGAACTTCCACTTCATCATCAGCTTTGACTGCTGGTGTCGCTCCTTCGAAATTAACCTTATTATCGGTTACGGTGTGTCCTGTAATTTTTTCTCCGTCCACTGTATAAATCATTACGCCCATTTCATCAATAGGTTTATTCGGAAGAGTAATAGAATTACCACTACCAACTTTATAGAACTTAGGTACAGCATATGCTACAGAAGTACCTGTAACAATATCTGTTCCCATTTGACGAGCTAGCCATTCATATTTAAAGGACACCTCTGTCAAATTAATAACGATATCTCTATTACTATGTAAAACACCTAATAGCGCATTACCTTTACCGCCTCGGATATCGTTTGAATCTAAGGTAAACTCGATATTTGCTTCTTGTAATGTAGTAGAAGCGAATGCTTCTTTTGTTGCGGGGTCGATTAACGTTACGTCAAAAACGTCAGCTATAAATCCCATTTATAAATTCCTCCTATATATTTATTTGTTACCAATTGCTTTATTCAATCCGTCTAGTTTAGATTTATCTACGAAGACATCATCATAAGGATGTTTGTATAGTTCTACTTTATCTACGAATGGCTCAACCTTACCGTCTTCCTTGTGAGGAAGGAGGGTAATAGAGGCTCTATGAGTTTCTAGCTTTATAACACGCTCGAAGGTATACTTCAGTTGATACAGTGTGTAGCGAGCTATTTTTTCATAAGAAACACCCGTAAAGATATGGACAACACCCACAATATCTTCCAGCGTTACATCTGCACTATTCTTACTTCGGGCATCTAAAACTTTATCCGCCCATCTTTTAATCGTAGGATTTTTAAAAACTCTGTCTTCATACATTAAGTTTTGCCTCATTACAACATCACGGAACTCATCAAAGTTATTGTTGTTTAACACACTATCGTCTGAAATGAACATATATTTTTCATTTTGAGCATTATAAAAATGCCATTCCTTATCAGTGACAAGAAATAGCATATATTTAAAACTGTCTAGCGCTCCAGCATTCATTAACTGCGATACTGCCAATTCGAATAAAGTGAATTCTTGTAAATCAGCATGGAAGTGTTTTTTTGTATACTGTAATATCTGAGCATGTGTCATAAAATCTTCGTACTTATCCAGTGTGATGGGGTAGACTTTTCCAAGATTTTCAACCTCTTTTGGTTGCCCAAGTACATCATTCAATCCCAACATTATGTAAGGCTCCTAAATGCATAAGTTAATTTATATCCGATATATCCCTCATCAGCCAATGTGAACGGATTACCGCTAACAAACGTGGCTTTACCTATGCCTGCAATAGACCTATTACTAATTAACTCATTAACTCTGTCACACAGCTTAGATAGCCTCATATCTATATCATTAAAGTCCCTGTGGCAGAAAATATCGAAATTAACTTCCTGTGAAGCTGTGGCATAATTGCCTCTCTGTGACCTTCTAGGTGCAGGGTAAAATATGATTCGATTGATTTGTATATTAGCTAAATCCTTCGTGACAGGAGTATGTTTTAATCTTAGTTTTATTATTGGAAACATTTCTTCGGGAGGATATTCAAGTATGTTGTCTTTATCTAGCGGATCATCATCAAAATGCTTTGATTCGTGATAAAGTAGCTTCCACAAATCAATATCATTCCTGAGAACCTCGTCGATTGCAGATAAATCTTCAAACATCTTCATTTTAATCCCACCTTAACATCATCCAATAAATTACAACATTCCATCACATGATTCTTGACAAACTGGTGCTCACCATCCAATAAGAGTAGCTCATCAATTAGCGCATCAATTTTTGCAATGATTATATTAAATCGGTAATCATCATATAGTTCTTTAAACTGCTGAGGGAGTTGCTCTAATTCAGATTTAACTCTGATGCCAACTTTATATCCGTTGACATCCCGCCCTTCAAACAGCCCCAGCATCTTAAATACTTGGTTCTGATAATGGCTAAAAAGACCATCGATATCAAATCTGTTTTCCATCTCCAATCATTCCAAACTGTCTATTTTTTATTTGCTACACGAGATACAATCAGGATAAGCACACCTTGATTATTGTGGGCTTTACTTTTATCAATTCCAGCTATACGATAAGTATCATTGAACATAGTAAACTCGTTACCAATTTCTATTAACTCGTCATCAGTGTTTTGTATTTGTAAAGTCATATCTCCTTCGGGTACGTTTATCTGTTGTCCGGTAGCCGTCTTTGTTCCTGTTATTGATTCAATAACAGCGGGGAAGAGGGTGTTTACTTCTTGAGGTTCTTCAATCCAAATCTTATTTCCTAATCGGTCATATTCAAATTTACCTTCAGTAAATGTAATAAATTTCATTACATTATTACACAGGTGAATATGAGATTTACTATGAATTCGATTAAAAAAAGGACGTTCAGTGACTAGCCACTTTTCGCCCTCCAGGAGAACAATGTCTCCCCATTTAATGTCATTTTCCTTAAATAAAATACGCCTTTTATTATAATCGGCTGTGGATTGAACCATGACTTGCTTGCTCTCACCATTTACTTCGATTTCGTAAGCATCAGGGGAAGCGTTTAAAGATCTATTGAAAATCTTTGCGCCATCTCGCAACAGCTTGTCTCTGTAATTCGTATTATGGTAGCTAGAATAATCCTTCATAGAAAGTCATCCGTCATCTTTAAAATAATAGAATCAATTTTACTGTCTTCACGCTTTAAAAGATTTTCTAGTCTGTTCATTTGATTCCCAAGATTTCTTGCTCCAATTTCTTTAGTGAAAGGAGAAAATGTTGCAGAGAAATAGATTAATTGGTTTTCTAAGATAATTAATCGAATACAATGAGAAAGTAGCAATAGTTCATTTCCATCTAATTCCCTGTCCAATAATTCTGCATCATTACTGCCCACTAAATCCTCATCTAGCTTAATATTGAATGATCTAATTGCATCCTGAATTGTTTCATGAATAGCAGCGTCAGAATTTGGCAAGTCTAAATCATCAATCTTACATTTGTTCAGAAAGGTCAACCAAACATCATCATATGTAGTCAATTTTATTCACATCCTTTGTTAATCAAAAAGGATATCTCGATCAATGCCTGCAAATTCAGATATTCTATTCTGTGCAGCACCCGTCAGTTCATCTTTAATTTCTACAGCTATATCAATGATAAAACGCTTCTCATCATCCACAGTGATTTCGCTCAGAAACTTTTCTAATGTTTTATGATGACCCTGTAGAGCCTCTACAATTTCTTCTCTTGAATTAGTATTAGCGTTATAAGTGTCAGGATCTGCAAAATCATCTTTTAATGAATCTGCAACTTTGCCTTGACTCTCAAGAACTAACTTACCTTTATTAAAGCATTGTGTATTCATATTTAACCAGTCAACCACTTCTTGAGGAACTTTCTTTTTGTCTACCTTATTACCCTTACTACCTTTCCACGTATACTTCTTCATGCTTCCATCAATTTCACATCGAACAGTGTAGTCAGTATTACGGTATCTTGCTAAAGTTACATTAGCCATTAATTAATCAATCTCCTTTTATTCTGATTATGATAGGGTAGGGGAGAGCGCCACTTGACATTCTCCTCATCTCCCTTTTATAATTATATTTATTAAAGAGTAATTGTGTCGTCCTCAATGAATCCAATAGCTTCACCAAAGAGGAATTTTACACTCGCTTCTTGAACAAGCTTGATTTTCACACGTTCATCCTCAGGATCTTGCTCTGTAAATTGACGCATACCACCATACTCAACAACAGATAATGGCTTTTGGTTAACAGAGCCGGCAAACATATAGCCACGGTTAACAGGCAATTCCGTCTTAGTATTTGTTTCGTCAGTAAATGGGTTCACTAAGTTTACGGCAGTTGTACGTCCGATATTAGTAATATTTAATGCAGAGTATAATTCTTCCTTAACATTATCAGGAACTAAGACTGGCTCTGTGTTTGCTTTAGATTGTGCAAAGTGATCGATAAGAAGTGTGTCTGCAATGAATACTGGCTTTCCACCATAGCGCTGTAACGTTGAAGCTACCTTATTGTAGTCAGCAGCAGTTAAACCAGAGCCATCTTCAACGTTAGCTGCCGGGATTTTACCACTTGCAATAGCTGAGTCAATTAGCTTATAAATTTCCTCAAGGTATAAGCGAACCTTAGCATTAGCGACATCATTGATTAGCTCGCGGAACTTTTCAACTGAGTCAGTTACAAGGTCGATCGGTTCGTAATAGAAACCAGTTGAGAACGTAGCAGGTACAGCAAGAGTTTTGTCTTGACCAGCCACACGTACTAGGTCAACTCCAGATCCGTTTGCAGACCAAATAACCTTAGCTTTGTTTCTACGTGGAATATTAATTTGAACAATTTGACCACGAGGTTTTTGCTGTACAGAGGCAAATAATCCAAGCATATCTGTAACCATTGGTTTTGCAATTCTATCTGCTTGCTGAACTACGAGTGTATTGAATTGGTGAAGCATAGAAGGATCTGGTGTAGAACTACCGTCCCCGAACACCTTTGTTACATACGCTTTAATATCCTTCTCATCAGACAACCCTTTATCTTCATCGACAATCATTTCATTGTTATATACGCGGCTAAACAAGCCTTTAAGTTTATTTGAATCGTAAGCCATTTTATTAACTTCCTCCTTAATTATTTCCTTTTATATAATTTTATTTATTAAAGAACTTCTAATCTAATTACTGGAACATCGAAGCGGTAATCCACATCATCTTCAGAGCCAACAACTAAAAATTTATCGACTGCACCTTCATAATCTTCGTGTTCACCATTATGGATGACAAACGCCTTTGTAGCTGGATCATAGTGTGCAAAATTACCATTTGTAACTTCGTCATCATTAAATGCAGATGTTTCAAAACGCACGCCTTCATCCAAATAAACAATACGTGCCATATCGTCTTTAGCATTAAAAAATGAATCCATAGGCTCATCCATGTAGCGACGCTCTGGTGTTGCAATTAAGTATCCTTTCTTAGTTGTATCAGTTAAATAGGATGCGGTACGCTGACCCTCATCGTCAAATCCAAGCTCAACAATATGAAAGTTATCTACATCCTCAGTAACCTTTGCACCGTGATTAAGTGTGCGGATTTTCCACGAGTTTAAATTTCCGACCGTATGTCTTGTATAATTATTAAAAGATTTTTCAAATTCAGTTGCCATTATTCATTTCCTCCTTAAGTTTTACCATTTAATTTATAATTTTATTTATAACGACTATCAAAATCAGTATCAGTTGGAACTAGATCTTTACGTTCGTTATTTAACTGAATAATAGGGTTGTCCTTACTCTCATTTTCCTTCTTGACCTCAATCAAATCAACAATCATTGAATTTAATTGAACTTCAGCATCAACGTCATTGACCGCCCTTTCAATTAACCCTTGAACTTCTTCAGATTCAAATTTATCTGTAGCACCCAATGCAGAGAATTTAGCAGAGTATAGATCTTGCTTTTCTTCAAGCTTCTCTTCGAATTGAGCTTGTTCAAACTTCTCTTTGTACTCAGACAGATCTTCTACAGTAGAGTTAAGTAGGGCAAGCTTCTCGCTAGCTTTATTAAATTTATCTTGAATGTCCTCCTTAGTAGAATTAAGAGATGTAATTTCCTCATCTTTTTTCTTAATCTGGGCTTGTAGTTTTTTAGTTTCAGACAACTCCACCCACTCAGTTTTCTTCATAACCTCAGTCTTTGACTCAAAGTCGATTGAAATCTTGTCATCATCAGACTTAGTGAAATCATACTTAAATGTTTCTGACTTATAGTCATCCTCTGTTACAGTGTCAATATCTACAATAAACTTGCTGTCATAAACATCTCTAATCCATGAATATTGATTCGTCTCTAGCTGCTCATCCAACACTCTGTATAGTGCAGTGCGAATGTCATTGTGAGACAACTCAAATACCTTTTTAAACTTCTTAGGCATTTGCTCATCCTCCTTTTTATTACTTCGATTCATTGCCTGAGCAACGAGTCTCGTTAGTTTTGATACGTCATATGCAGGCTCAACCTTAGCGTGTTCTCCGCGTTCCTGAGAGTTTAATACGCAGTGACCTTCATAAACGAAATTTAATATCTCTTCATTTCCATCCTTAAACAAATACTCGTCATAAAGAATTTCCATACTAGAAGATACAGTAATTCCCTCATCAATCCATTGTTGCAATAATCCAACTACGTTAGGAAATCTAGATGACCATAATACGCCTTTTCCAGCAACAACTTCTTTCTCATCACCATTTTCGTCCTCAATGGTTTTTATGTATGCGGGTTCTGTAAATACACCAATTGGTGTGGTTTGTAACTCTACATAATAGTTTTCTCCGGCACGATCGACCCCTATGGTTGCCTCATGACTTCCTAAGGCATCGTCATCAGATCCAACGTCTGTATTCTCATAATACTTAGCTACTATGGGTGTACTCTCTAATGATTCAAATGCTTTTTGAGCTGTTTCTTTTGAGATGAATGTATTATTTTTGCTCAGAGAAAAGTCATGCAAAAGAAATTCCACTTCTTTTTTTGTTGGATTATCAGTATTTGAGATAGAATTCAATTGAATTTCAAACAGTGCTGACTTTTGTTTCAATAATTCTCACCTCCTTAAAAGGGTAGTTTCATTCAATTATCATTCTTACCACTGGATCGCGTAGATTCTCCTTCATCAGTTAAATCATCTTTTTCAGGAGCACCGCCAACATCATCAGCCGTAGAAGTATAACTTGTCAGGTAAGGCTTAATCTTAGATTGCAATTCCAAATCCTCAGTCTCATATAATGTTTGTTCAAGATATTGCTCCCAACTTACATTCTCCAACTCGTCAACAACATACTTAATACTCCAACCTTTATCATTGAGTTTGATTAATATATCAATTTTCTCTTTGGTTGTTAGAGGCTGAGACTTATCATAGGTAAGATAATAATTATCCTTCTGATTTTTAGGTAATACTAGATTAATCATCTTCTGATACATATCTGTATCGATTTGCTCTAATAGAACAGATATTCGTTTATATAAAATATCTAATGAGATTTTAGAAGAGGCGTGATTGCCACCTTCACCGTGAGTCAATGCGCTGGATATACCCAAGCTAGAATTCAAATCGCTATTTACGTGATCAAATTTCTTACCACCTAATCCGTCTGTTTTAACATCTGGGAAATCGAGATTTGCAAATTCTGGCAGCGCAACAACTGGAATGCCGTCACTCGCTGCGGCCTCTAATGCTTTACGCACACCACTAAACACTCTTTTCTTTAGCTTAGGACTTAACTTTGTATTCCCGAACTGTTCAGGATGCTTTTCATTACCTATAGTCAGGACAGCAATAGCGTTAATTATTTTGTTTGCAATTGCACGTTCAACGTTTTTCATTTTCTTCTTGTGTAGAACGTCAAACATTGCAGAGTTAGCCCAACCAGTTCCCAAACCTTGATTTCTTTTTAATTTGTGCGTATGAACGACAAAGGTTCTGCTTTGAGGGAGGGCGACATGCTTGTTATTACTATCATTATTTGACTTATACCTGTCGTATATTTCCTGAGTCACATAGGGGGATAGATTTTCAAACATTACCTGCCTGTAGAAGTCGTTATAGTCGTCAAGTATAGATAAATCAAAATAGATAACCCAGTCACCATTTTTGCGAAAAGCAGGGAACACCCTGGTAGGATCGTCGAATACGTAAGGGTAAATGTTATCTTTACTACCTAGCCATATCCCCGTTAAAGTTCCGGCTAAGGCTGTCTGTTTTAAGACATCTCTGGATAATGGTTTATGCTTGATTTTATGCATGACACGGCTAATAAGAGATATGTACTTCTCATGATTAGCAGGCTTGTCAAATGAGTTAATCTTATAATTTAAAACAGGGAGGGATTCAATTAACTCAAACATCATATGGATTTCACCAGTTGTAATATAGAAATACTCTGCCAAATTAGAGATAATCTCATTGTTTTTATCTGGGTTCGCAAAATACTTCTGCAATTGTTCCATACTAACTTCATTAATTATTCCATCATGGAACATTGTTGTTGTAAATCCATCAATAAATGTTGCTATAAATTCCTGATAATCATTAAATTGACGCTCTGTTTCCTGATCCATTATATTATCAGCCATTCATTTTCCTCCCTTCCTGTTTATAATTTTATTTATTAGTAGTATACGATGTCATCATCTTCGTCGAACTCTTCTTCTATCGCTCCGTCCATAAACAATTCAATATAGTACAGCCCATAGGAGAGGGCAGACCACCTATCTTTATCCACTCTCTTAACTAATTGCTCTACACTTATTGAATTCTGAGTTCTTTTTAGTCTTAAGTTTGACACCTCGTCAATCAAAAATTGATACTGCATACACGCCTGCTCCAAAAGAGATCTATCCATATCTTTAGGTATATTATCTTTTATATCTTCAAATGACTTGACCAATTTCAATTTGTTAGACTCCACATAATCAATAAAGGTACGTATGATATCTCCATTAATACCTTGTGACTTCAGCGCATATACATAAGCAGGTGAGTTAGATGCATCTGGCTTTTGGTTAGTATTGATAGTTGACCAACAACCTAATTCTTCTCCTGTTTCCGGATCTGTTATATCTTCAAGAAGAGCATCAACTAATCCTTGACCCACCGTGTTAGCATCAACAACCACGGCTTTAACTCTCGATTTACTAATTTCCATATCTCCGCCATACCTATAGAATATTCTTTTAACCTCCAACGCCTGCTCTCTAAAGTTAAGTCCATTTGGTGGAGTTTCTATATTTACGACTCGAACCTGCCTAATACGTCCATTATTATTTCTTATAATCTTCAAAACTACAATTGCCGTTTTGTTATTGGATTCAGATGCGGAACGGGCAACGTCAACAGAGATTATATATTCTGCTAATTCAGGATTTCTACGCTTGTCTACCGGTATTTCTAATTCTGGATAGCTAAGTATTCGCTGTTTCATAAGTTTACTTACGTTAATAAGCCCTCCGTCCGAAACACCAATCCAGTCGCATAAATAGTTTTGACGAAATCTTATAGAGTTTCCTTGTCTTGCTTTATTAATGGTTGACATCTTTTGACGTCCGAAATGGATAGGTATTCTCCAGTCCGAACCAAACACATATGTACCTTTCAAATCAATCATATCTTTCGTCATTGTAAGTATTTTTTCATACTCATCACTATTCTTATAGCCGGAAGTCGTAAATCTATTGATAGCACCATTTAACTCAGTAGGATCAACCTCATTGTCATTGCCTAGTGTAACCCTGGGTACGTTGAAAATCGGCTCAATCGCATCTTCATATAAGTCCTTATCAATCAAGGCACTTTCTTCCAAACTGCCTCTATGACGACGTAATCCCTTACTAGACTGGGCGTTGGCAAGATTGTCAATAACTGCACCGTTCTGAAATTCAACCCTCCCAGAATCCTTGGAGAAGTTGGTATTTTTTATTTCATCTTGCATAGCAGGGTAAAATCTACGTATCTCCTCATGCTTTTCTTTCCATATCTTTACGGCAGACTCTTTTGTCGATGCCGTTATAGCTAAGGTGACATTTGGATGCCATACGGCAACGTGATATAATGCCATAACCTGAACCAACGTCTTTGAACCTCCACGAGGTATACAAAAGTAATTCGATGGAAACCTAGCAAGCGCGCGCATCATTACACGTTGATATAAATCTAATGTGATACCGCCAGTTTCAGGTTTTATCATGTCATAATAAATATCAGGATAGAACCTGATGAACGAAACAAATTCCGCCCACTTATGCAAATGTCTATCAAGCTTCGAATCCGGGGATTTTTCAATGGGGGTATAGAACTCGGACTCATAGATGTCATATCTATTCTGTGTGTGTTTTTTATTTTTACTTTGAAAGTTCTTATATACTGCCACTTTTAATCATCCTCATAAAGTGGTTCAACATATACATTTGCAAGATCTCGAAATACAGCATTTCTCTTTTCTTTTTCGACTTCAATTTCTTCCTCCGTTAGACCATTTTGTTTGAATTTTTCTTCTAACATATCGTCATAGAAGTTCCATATTTCCCTATACTCAACTCTAGGCTTATCTTCTAACATTCTTGTATAGTCTATATTTGCCCACAATATTAAATCAGCATCATCATATGGTTGCTCTAACACTTTTGGGAGCAAAGGAATTACGCTGGCTTTAGTTTCAACTGCTTCAGATAGTTGTGTCATCAAGTCAACGCCACCACTGATATCACTTTTGCTTAATTGAGACACGTTTATTTTAGCGTCTTGTGCCGCCTTTTGAGCTAACGCTCCCCATCCTTGAGAATCTTTAAGGTCACCTTTAGCAGTAGCCATTTCCTCTTTAACACGATACCTGATGTATGTAACCAGTCCCTCTGTATGTAGCGATGTTTGCTCCTGATAGTTCTTTATTAGCTTATTATATTTATGCTCAAATGCACGATACTCCTCGTATGTATAGCCCAAACCCCACTTGCCTTCTAAGAAGTCTAAATCTACATCATTTGCTGTTGAACTACTACTGAAACCATCATCATTGCTCAATACACCTTGCTTATCTCCTGGTTCAAATACGCTGTCAGCATACGTGTCATACTTATTATTTAAGTTAATTAAGATAAAATAAGCACCTAGCGTTTCCCGATCATCTTCTTTAGCTTTTTCCCATAATTCATATTGAAAAGGTTTGTCTACTTTTCGTAGAATCTCTTTAATTGTTGCTACGTTATTTTCATCAAAAGACTTTCTTAGACACTGTTTGCAGTACGGCATTTTGCCATCTGAGTGCCAATCGTCATAGCTATTATAGAATCCAGATCCTATCTTCTTTACTTTCAGGCATTTTAAACAGAGCTTTTCGTCTCTATTTATTCTCGTCACACAGGATCACTCCTTTCATTCCAGTAGAAATAAACCCAAGATAGGAGGGAGGTACTGTCCTGATCTCAGGTTTATCTAAGAAGATTCTCTTATTTGGGCACCTAATATCAGTTAGATGCCCTTTAAAAGAACCTTGCATTGTTAATTTGGGTTATGCGTCCCTATGATAATGTCCTACAAGGGAAGTAGTGGCATATTAAAACGCCGAACACATTATCCGCATAATTTTACATGCGAAAACTGAAAAACAAAGCTTGCTCTGCTCGTGCAAACCGCATGCCCATGTTGATAAACAACGTTTTTTCCTTATACATAACGGAAGGGCGAACGACACCCTATTACACTCCATCAGGAATAACCGTTTAACCCATAACTCATTAAAATACCAGATTTATTCGACTGGATCGTCAGGTCTTTGCAATCCCTCAACGACACCCTTTAATACATCTAGCTCAGTCCTCAAAGCAGCAACCTCATCCGAAACATCCGGTGGAATATTTGGCAATCCATTAATCTCACTGTATGTGTGAGTATGATTACTCGCTGCATAATCTCCAGTAGGTTGATAAATTCCGTCATGATTATGTCCTGCGTCAGCCTTTTGACTAACTGCTGAAGAGACAGCAGAAAGATCATCTTTAATTTCTTCCAAATCTTCTTTTTTTGCAATTCGAATATCCACCATTATTTCACCACCTTAACAAAAACGTTTCCGTTAGAATCGGTATACATATAGGCATTCTTATTTTCTTTCGAATAATAAACATTCTCATCTTCGTCTACATAAATCGGATCAAGAGGGGAGAATACCACTTCACCATCGTCTAAATAAACATCTTCATATCCACCCGAACCAGAGACGCTTCCACGTCTACTTAAAAAGAATCCACCTTCAAGCATTATTTACTCGCTCCAGTCCAATCAAATTCTATTCCGGCTTCCACAATTACAAATGAACTAATATATGCATCAACTTCATTCATGCCAAAACCCCGTTCGGGTCTGACAAGAATAGGATCACTCCCATTAATCTTAACCGTACAATTACTGAACGGTTCAAATGAAAATTTGTAAAGAGCAGTCTTTTCAGGGATTATCTCTTGATTCTCTTCACTAGTTTGTATGGAAGGAGAGCCAAAATACTTTCCACCTATCTGCATCGGATCACTCCTTTAAATGATTTCATCAAATAATTTATACTTCTTAGCTTCCTCTAGACCGATATACCAATCATTTATCCCTTCTTGATGCTTGTCTAGGATGTCTTGGGTGATTTCACTGTGACTGATAATATAGTCATCATAAAGTTTCTGCAAACGATCGTACTCTTTATCTAGACGCTTAACCTCTTGACGCGTTCCATGCGCTTGCCCTCGCAGTTCATGATATAGAAGGGTTGCATATTTTCCTAAGTATTTATAGTGTCCGGCTAAGTAGATAGGAAGCGCCATGCTCATGGCAAAGCCTTCAACCACCGTATGTATCGGCGTGTTGGAATTTTCAATTGCCGACACTATATTCCATCCAGAATATACATCACCGCCAAAACTTGCAATATGCAGCTTCAATGGAACTCTTTTGTCCACTGGAATATCTTTGTCATCATCATCTACATTAATCTTGTGAATTAACGGAACAATATTCGAGATAGTGTAATCGCTAATACTTTCATTCAGATAAATCACGCGATCCTTAAATAATTCCTTCTCAACCTTAGTAAGCAAATCATCGTTTCGTTCATCTAATAGAAAATCCATCAATATAACCACCTTTAATTATAATTTTATTTATCAAGGTGGCATCGAATTGTAAATTTACAATCATACCAAATAGAGTAGGGAAGAGGAGAGGTGGTGCGTACACCGATCCTCTCTGGTCACTTAAATGTAATGAATAGACTTCAAGGCAGTGGGGGAGTACTCAAATAATTGAAACCTCTTATGCGCTCCTACAAATCCATTGTCATCGTGCCATTCATCAGTTTGGCCGCCAGTAGATAATGTCCGTACCAATACTCCAAACTTATCCTTGGCTTTTTCAGTATGTAAATGTCCAGTATGTATCTCAACTATCTTTGCAAGTGCCATCAATTTACCAAAGTCTGATATGAAGTTTTCATGTAATCTATTAGCGCCTTTATGTCCATGAGCATACCCGATGAAAACATCTTTCCACACATAGGCTTTGCGCATCTTCTTAGAAGTGTCAAATGCTATATCAGGGAACTTCACTTCTAGACACTTGACGAACGCCCACGCCATTGAGTCATCGTGATTCGCGATGGAATAGCTTACATCTACTCCATTCGCTTCATCTTGCGCCACATCAAGTAGCTCGCAATAAAATTTAAATGCATCATCCCAAGCCTTATCCATGTCAACTTTGTCAATTGGTGTTCCACTAGATGTTTGGCCGGAAAAGCCATTGTTATGTAATAGGTCTTGACCAATAATAAAGAAAATCCTATCCCATTTTTTACTTTTAATTTTCTCTAAAATATCCAACTGAACATCCCTATAGAAATCATAAGAATTTACTCCAAAGTGCAAGTCGTACAATGGTATCTCAAGTAGACCAGTACCATCGGTTGTCATAAATTTTTTATGTATAGTCTCAATCTTTTTATTAGCATTTTCAAGAAATTTATCATAGTCAAACCCTTGTTTCAGTGGCTTAACGGTTATCTTACTAGAGTAAAGTGTCAAGGTTCCATCTTTTTTATTATGCTGGTTCCAAATGCTGGACTTAGCCGATACAATTTCCCATTTAGTAGAGTTGTACCCATGTGCATCAAGAAGATACTCTTTATCCTTTGACTCTTCTTGAGACATAGCTAGTAGCCTATCACTCTTATGAGAGCCGTCACCAAGTATTTCAGTCGTCTCCTTATATCTCAATTGTCCACTTGCATCCTCAATGATTTCCTTTTCAAACAGATCTGGATTATCATCATAAATTTCCTTGTAGCCATAGGCGAGCTTACGTGTATGATCACTAGAATGATTTATTCCCAGTATTTGATTTATTTCAATCCAATCCAAATCAATGTCTTTGTTTAGCTTAGCGACACATAGTCTGACTTTGTAATTAAGATCCGACTCATTGTTGCGTCTTTGCAAGTTGTCTGGCAATATCAATCCATCACCTACTCGCTATCGATTTTAGGCAATATATTTTGCTTTTCTCTGACTACTAAAGCAATCTCTTTGCCGTTGAACTCAGCTAAATTATCAAGTAAGTTAAACGTAACATCGCCATAGTCCTTAACTGTTTCCGTAATTGTTAGATCGGACAAATCTAATATCCCGACCAGTGTTAAATTGTTATCTCTTTTTGATTTTGGTTGTGCCATATTTTATTGCTCCTTTTATTCTGGTTATTTTTTAGAAAGGCTAGGGAAGGGGAGTGTTCGTAGCCTTCAATTTATTTCTTATGTATTATAATTATATTTATTAAATATTCCAACCAGCAAATGCACGACTTGCATCCGAACGAACATCTAAATCTAAAACGACAGTTCCAGCAAGAGGCTCATTCCTGAAATAATCAATAGCCATTTTTAATCCATTATTCGTAGCATACTTTTCCTCAGCTTGATTCCAATCTCCTGAGAAGACGATAGCTGTATTGTACGAAGGTCTTGTTCCAAGCATCTTAATTAATTTAGGAGACATGTCTTCTGCCTCATCTGCAATTATAAATGTGTCTGGAACGCTTAGTCCTTTCATAAAAAAAGGAATTTCTCGCTCCAACTCTCCACGTTGCTCCATCGCTTCTGCCTCCAACTCACCTTGATCTAAATGTTGGACGATTGAGTTGAAAAAACCTTCAGTTTTGGTGTTTTTGTCACCTTTTAAAAATCCAATTTCTTCGCCCGACCCCATCGGGTTACGCACCATCATAATCTTAGCGTGATTTCCTTTTTCTCTAACATGATACAATGCCATTTTGGTTGTTAAGTAGGTCTTACCAGACCCGGTCATCCCTGCAATAAATTTAATCGGGATATCTTTGTTGTGCAATAAGTCTAAAGTTATTTCCTGCAAATCGTTTTTTGGTTTTATGTACTTTTTAGGAGGGAGGACTAGATTAGCGTGTCCACTGCCGTCCCACCTGTATTTATCTAATGTGCTTTCATCTTTATCTCTAATGATTACATACTCATTAATGTGTAGGTCGAATACGTTCTGTGACTTATTTTCATAGAAGTAAGCCAGTTCTTCATCAGTTAGGTCTACAAATCTGTAACCTTTAAAATCTGACCTATTCATATTATCTAATTCAATAACTTTAACGCCGTAGCATCTAGCTTTATGCTTAAGGGCGATATCTTCTGTCATTAAAGAGTAGTTATTTTTAATGCAAGCGAATAATATCCTATTATCCTCGTATGCAGGGTCTAAATCCTCACTCTCAACCCTGTAGTCTGCCATATCAAATATGAATCTATTTCTATTCTGCTCAACATACCTTGTCGCTTTTCTTGCAGCATATCCTAATCCATCCATCTTTGATTTGAACTTTTCAAGCTCCCTGTTTGTGTGGCTGAGATAAACTAAGTTATCATATTTATCTAGCACCTCAACGTTGTTTAAGAATATGTTTGTGTCAACGACTGTTGGCATGGATTCACTGTCCTTTCACGGCATCTTTTAGTGATTTTCCTGGTTTAAACGCTGGTACAGTTGTTGCAGGAATATCAATCTCAGTTCCGTCCTGTGGGTTACGCCCTTTTCGTGCAGCACGATCACGAGTCTCGAAGTTTCCGAAACCAACTAATTGTACTTTTTCTTTATTAGCCAACGTTTCAGTAATCGTTTCAATAACTGCATTCACAGCTTCCGTTGAATCCTTCTTGGATAATTCCGTTTTCTCTGCCACCACGTTAATTAAGTCTGTTTTATTCATAGTTAAATCTCTCCTTTTATTCTATTTATATTATAATCATGTTTATTGAATGTAGAAATTAAATATCTTCAACGTAATCGGTTATCTCTCTAATGTTCTCATCGAAAAAGTAATACTCACCCGTATTTGATATGCAGTACGCTAAAACCATATCCATTTTTGATTGATTGTCTCCAAATGTCTTGTACTCTTTAGCTTTATGAGATATATTTAATAAACAATCGTTAATTTTAAATTTATTATCTGCATCTACATACACCCATTGAGCTTCATACTCACCAACATCAGGTAGGTACTTACTTCTTATGTCTTTAATTTTCTTAGGTTTAGTGCTTTCCCACTTCTTATATTGCCGTCTGTTTTTATTCTTCCATTTCTCAAAGTCCTTACCGCTGTTCTTACGATAGCTTCTTTTCTTACTCTTGTTCGAATTAATTTTCTCAACATCGTCGTAAGGAATATGATCATCTTCTACTTTAAATTCAACTGATATGTCGCTACCAACTTTTCTGCAAAGGTATGAAGAAATAATTTCAAAAGCTATTATTCCCTTATTTTGAATTGGCGATTTTTTATTTTTTGGTATATCCTTTGTAGCAATTACATTTAAATATTCTTGATTAGTATACTTTTTTCCGTCAACGGATATCTCTTTGTTCAGTATTCCTTCCACTCTTTTATCTATGTATTTATTACTTTTATAGGAAGCTGAGTAGGGGGCATAATAAACGACATGCACTTTTTTGTTGACCTTCTTTCTTAGATGTTTTAGTTTAACACCATTCTTCCTCAAATTATCAATGTAGTTTTCATTTTGATTGTTTAATTTCGTAAACTCTTCTATTTTATAAATCAAGTTGTATGTCTTATCGTTAAATCCTGTTTCATTTTGATTGTCTAATGTTAATTCGTACTTATGTATTTCTTTTAAGATAGGCGGGAAATTCAATAATAAAATGCCTCCTCACTATATATAAAGTATTTATTAAGCCCTCTTGCCAACGTTTTTTTTCGAATCAATGGCATTTTATACATATTTTTTTAAATCCATCCTTTCCTTTAGGCTCAATATAAAAATATTCATTAGTCTTCGGCTTAAATTCCTCGCATCTTGTACACTGCTTATATTCATATGGAGTTTTTACTACATTTAAAAATATATAATCCTTCCAATTCTCAATATACTCTCGATGAATTCTTTCACAAATAGTGTCAATCAACTTATTTGTAGCCTGATGACTTATCTTTAGAATTTCAGACATCTCTCTCTCAGTCATACCGGTTTGATACAATTTCAAAACCTCTTTTTGTCTTTCCGTTAAGTTGGCACGTTTCATGTGCTTGTCTAAAGTTACATATGTATCAATAGCCTCGTAATTTATGTTGTACGCTGTTTCCTCTCTGAGCATCATAGAGTTCTCACTAAATGTATATGTAGGATCAAAATCACTTCTAAATTTAAGCAAGCCTTTAATTGCTTCAGGTGTAGAAACAGTAACAACTCTCCACTCAATCTCACTCATTAAATTGTTCAGATATATCAACCCCTTTATATTCATTTATCATTTCCGAAATCAATGTCTCGAAAATGTCACAATCGATTTCCCTGTTCGACTTATAGTAGATATAACAATCTAACTCATTTTCGTTATATGTATTATTAATAATTTTCTCCTCAAGATATGTAATAATATCCTCCTCTGTAAAACAATGCTTCACATCAATCTTACCATCCTTTCTCCTGTATTATAATTGCAATTACTACCTATAATCTCTATTATTTTTTAACTTAATTATATTATAATTATGTTTATAGAAAATGTCAAGTCGCCTTATTTGTTTGTAATAAAGCAAATTAAATTGGCTATACATAATAAAAGAGCAAGTCATTTGACCTGCTCAGGCTTCATCGGATTTATCGAACAAGTCATGCAACTCATCCAATAGAACATGCTCTTCTTCATCTCTTGGATCGAACATTTCTGCAACTCCTTTTTATTCTTAACATTGCCAAAGGAGGTGATGACTATACCTAAGATTGAAATCACATTAAAAGAAGAAACAATTTCCAAAATCCAAAAGTTAGTGGATCTCGAAAATTTTTTGAACGGTAGCATATCTAATGAAAATAGAAGAGTTTATACAGTGGAAGATTTTATTAAAGGAGCAACTATGTTAAATTTAAACAGTTTTAGCGAACCTGAATCACTTTTATATCTTTCCGGCATTAATGAAAAGAACAAAAATATACGTTATCATACACGCTTCAAAGAAATTGCTGAAGAGCTAGGCATTTCACAAAGAGCTATATCGAAGATTACCGGTATCAATCCATCCAATCTTAATCAAATACTCAACAACACTACGAAGTCTAATCCCAGATTAGATACATTCATTAAGATCTGGCTCGTGTTAGGCTGCCCGCAATTACAGAAGTGTATTTACAGAGTGGACTAAGCTTAATTGCTTGGTCTTTTTTTATTTTGTTAAAAACAAATAAATTGTTTGTAATAGGACAAACAACAAGGAGAATAGATTGATTATAGGTGAAAGCCTTCAATGTGGATTGCTTTTAGATTAAAGGATTTAAAGGGGGTGTATACGTGAAGAGAGTCAGGCTTAAATCAAAGGGGATATCGTTTAACATTCATGATAATCAGCAGCGGTTACTATATGATTACGCCAATTCAAAGAGCAATTTCAGCGCTTATGTAAAAATACTGTTACTGAAGGATATGTTGAGACAGTCACCGGATCAACAATCAAAAAGAAATGTGTATGACATATTAAGGGATTAAAGAGAGGGGTATACAAATGGTTGGATATAGTTGTCCAGATTGTAATGGTTTAGGTTATGAAAAAGTAATAACCATACGAGGCGGAGAAGTCAAAGAGACCAAAGATGATTGCCGACATTGCTTTGGATCTGGTGGATTCACAAATGGCAGACCTAATGTGCATTTTGATGCAGGTGTCACTGACCCTTCTTGGGAGAAGTGGCTTAAATGATTATTGTTGGATCTGTCGGAATTACACTAATCACCTTAATGGCTTTAGAGGCAAATGGAAGGATAAACGTAAACTCTTGGCTGCTTAAATTGATCATGTATGCAGTGTTTTTAGGTGGGGCAGGGTACTGTTTTTGGATGGTGGGAAGCACATTTTTCCTTTTCTAACCTAACTTCCAGGCAGGAAATGGTGTTGGAAACTTGTACTTCCCTTATTATCATTATGTTTTAGCTTGTATTTTATTCCTGTCCAATATCGGAACTTTTATCTTTATTGTGAGGTGTTTTTATGTTTTTTGAAATTGGTTCTTCTTTATTTTTGTCTGCTGGCTTATTGTTGTCTATTCGAAATAAAGAAATGTCAGATAAGAAAAAGATTGAAAAAATATTTGAATATACAAAAATTTGGGTCACTACTTTAAAAGGCGATATTAAGAAACCTGTATTTGTTCGAAAGGAAGTAATTAGTGACGATGGATTTAAATATGTTTATCGACTACCTTTGGGTTTACCTTCTAAGGTTTTACAAAAATTAAATGATAACGTTGGCGTATTTAAAGATGGCTTAAATAAAAATGTTGAAATTGAATTTGATGGAATGCTTCACGTCAATGTGTATGAGCACGATCTACCAACTGATTGGGATTATAAATATGTAGCATCAACCCTTAGTAAGGGCAGTTGGAGCATTCCGGTTGGTCAAACATTCAAAGGAAAAGTATACCGTGATTTTGATAAGTTCCCTCATACAGTAATAGGCGGAACTACAAGATATGGTAAGACTGTCTTCTTGAAATCCACCATGACTTCACTTATCCTAAACAACCCTAACAGTATTGAATTTTATATTATTGACCTTAAAAATAAATTAGAGTTTGGCAAATATGAAAGACTTAAGCAGGTTAAGCATGTAGCTGGAACTCCCGAAGAGGCTTTAGAGATGTTGGATGGTCTATCTATTCAGATGAGCAATATGATGGATTATTTTAGAAAAAATAATATTACAAACATCATTGACTCTCCAATTAAGAAGAGAATATTCGTTATTGTCGATGAAGCAAACCGTCTAATACCCGAAAGTCGCAGTGATAAAGTCAAAATGTCTATAAAGAGACATCTGGAAGACATTGCATGTGTTATGGGAGGCCTTGGCGTACGTCTAATATTCTGCACTCAATATCCTGTATCAACAACGCTTCCCCGTGACATAAAACAAAATAGTGATGCTAAATTTAGTTTTAGATTGCAAAATAAGTATGCCAGCGAGGTTGTTTTAGGTGAAGGGAATGGTCACGCTGCCGACTTAGATAATGTAAAAGGGAGGTGCATAAGCATTCAAGGGGCGGAGTTAGTTGAAATGCAAACTCCAAATATTACAGATAATCAAATGATGGATTTATTGTCTGAGTATATAGAGGAGGATAATACAATTGAAGAACGAAAAAATACTTCTGATGTTATCCAAATTAGGAATGTTGAGCCGTAGACAAATTCAGCGGTTATGTCATACAGGAAGTGTAAGAAATACAAATTATATTATGAGCGACCTGTCTGACTATGTTGATTATATTCCACATCGCTATGGAAGGGTATATAAATTAAATCAAAAAGGAATAAACCTAATTGGTGAAGGGTATTTGCTGAAGTGGGGAAACGTAGAGCATAGATTGTTAAGAAATGATGCCTACATTTATTATAAGCCAACTAAATGGCAACCAGAAATTGAATTAAAGGTGGGATCTGTAGCTGTGTATCCAGACGCTTTGTTTTATTCGGGCATGACTTATAAATTTCTAGAGGTCGATCGTACCCAACGTTGGTATAAGAATGTGGAGAAAATAGAAGAGTATGTAGAATTAAAAGAGACTAAGGCTCTGCAACAAGAATATAAACATTTTCCTGCCTTGATATGGATTGCAGAAATGGAGTCACGGATAAGCAGGATTGAAGCACTGTGTAAGAAGAAAGATCTGCATTGCGAGGTATTTAGTGTAAAGCAGATTAAGGGTGAGAGGACTGGTATATATGTATAGCTATTCCATTAGCAACTTTATCATTGAGATACATGATAATAAATGGATAATATTAGACAAAGATAAGAATAGCTTATTAGCAAATTATAATTTCTGTTCACCTGAAGATGCTTACTATGTTTTATTGATCTCGGGCATTGTGGATGAAGATGAAGAAATAAAAGAGATTGAATTAGATTTGTAAATTTCTGCACGACTTAAATGCATTTGAATCAATTCTGATATGTCTAACGCTCTGTGTGGGAAGAGTTAAAACTGAATAGATGTATTCACGCCCTAAGAGGACAGAATAGCTCACAAGTGATTTTGACACTTCTTAGGGTGTGTTTTATTTATAATTATATTTAATGTTGACTTTTTATATTTATGTCTATATAATAATAATTAAAGACATGACGGAATATTTTAAGGAGTTTATAGTAATGGAAAATAAAGTTGTAAATATTCGGGAGTATAGTGTAAAGAAAGATATCATGGATTATATCAATGGTTTGGAAACTGAAAATACAAAGAAGAGGTATTTGGCGAATATCGAGAAATTAATTGAATGGAAATGGGAAAAGCCAATGGAGTTTTTGATTGTAGATGATGTTAACTCTCTTAATTATTCAGATATAAAAAAGTTTAGGGATAGCATGAGAAGAAAATACTCTGCTGGAACGGTGAACAATATATTAGCTACAATTTATTCTTTACTTAAAGAATTGAAGAAGGTTCAAGTTGAAGGTTCAAGAGAGTACATCTATGATATTGACGACGTGGAAAGATTGAGAGTGAAGCAATTTAAGAATAGGAACGTGAATCATGCTGGTTATTTAACCTGGGAAGAAACAGATGAGTGGATTGAATTTTTAAATGGATCAGAAGAGAGTAATAAGGAGAAGAAAGTTTTATATCTAAAGCTATCTAGGCAGACAGGTTTGAGAAAAGAAGCTTTGGTTAATTTTAAGTACACTGATGTACGACAAGAAGATGGTATCTATGTTATTCATTCATTTTTGAAACAGAGGAAACACAAAGTGGCGATACCAGATGAGTTGGTAGAAGAGATTTTCAATTCCATGCGTATAGGTGATACAAAAGATAGCAAAGTACTTGGGATGAGTGGAAAAACTTGTGAAAGATTATTAGATATGTTAAAAGAAGAGTTTGATATTGAGGACGAACGCAATATAACTTTACACAGCTTAAGAAATTTAAGTGCATGGGAGGTTTACTGTTTGACAGGTGACCTATTAGCAGTGCAGGATCACCTTGGACATGAGAATATTTCTACGACGTACCAATACATCAAAGACAGGAAATCCACTGAGTCAGCGCCATCCCTATATATTGGGCAAGAATTAGATGAAGACATTGTGAAAGATGTAAACTCAGATGATTGGTGTAAAATATTCGAGCAGCTCCCAAGGAATGTGAAATATGAAATTGTAAACAAAGTTAAAGAGCTAGGCTACTCACAAGAATAAGTTGGGTGGTTTAGCTCGTTTGACTTATTTAATAAACATAATTATAATATAAATATTCCACTTTTATTTTGTGCAAATTTTACATATGGGTTTTGTCTGTTTCTGCATATTTACTGTTTATTTATGCTCAAAGTACAACACATAGGAGAGTCAGGCTGAAAACATTAGTACGGAGGGGTTTTGCTCGATATTCCATTTTTTATTACTGTTATTTTGTGAGAATTTTTCTTTTGTAGGTGCTAAAACACTGTTTATTTATGCTCAAAGTACAATATATTACTTCTATATTATCTTTATTTATTAATACTTATTATTCTCCAACACCTTTTCCCTCCTTTTCAATTCTTTCAAAGGAAGTTTAAAAGTGTTGTGTGTATTTTACATTTGACTTTATCTTGTTATCCCTATTTCTGTTTTAGTTTCATTGTTTTGTCTGTAAATTTTAAAATATTACACTAGGAGTGGTTTGTTGTTTACATTTTCAAAGAAGACTACATTGATCAATGCAAATTGGTTTGTACAAGATGGTAATAACTACTTTAAAGATGAGGGTGGTGAGAAACTATTGGCATTGTATTTAAATCTGCAACGGTTCATCCGTCATGATCAATTTTCATATAAAGAAGACATGTTCTACTTTACTTCTATCCAGCAAATATACAAGGCTATAAACGAGTATGGACGTGTTGCAGATGTTGATGAGATTTTTAAGTTATTAAAGAAGCTGGAGGAACTGAATATTATTAAAGTCGTGTCACAT